>Ga0256833_1000079_pt1 | contig 71793 bp, 54 predicted proteins | sample 356284metaG_FD_190535 | JGI IMG/M metagenome (GOLD analysis project Ga0256833, IMG submission 190535) | Hydrothermal vent microbial communities from Mid Atlantic Ridge, Atlantic Ocean - 356-284 | ecosystem: Environmental > Aquatic > Marine > Hydrothermal vents | place: Atlantic Ocean: Mid... | reverse complement strand
ACCTCAAGAGATTGAAGACTACGAAAATAAAATCAAAGAAATAATTCAAAAGAAAACTGACTCGGTTAAAAATCAACAATACGAAAAAGCTGCTGATTATAGAGATCAGGAATCCAAATTGAAATACGCCCTCGAGGAAGCAAAATTGAAGTGGGAAGAAGAGTCAAAGGCACTGAGATTTCCTGTAGATGAAGAAAACATATCTGAAGTTGTATCAATGATGACAGGAATACCGGTACAAAAGGTAGCAAAAAAAGAGGGCAAAAAACTTGTTTCAATGGCTGCCGACCTTAAAAAGGTAATTATAGGTCAGGATGATGCTATAGTAAAAATAACTAAAGCCATCAGAAGAAACAGACTTGGGCTAAAGGATCCAAACAAACCTATTGGCACATTTATTTTCCTAGGCCCCACCGGAGTGGGTAAAACTGAAATGGCAAAAGCATTGGCAGAATACATCTTTGATACAAAGGATTCTCTTGTAAGAATTGATATGAGCGAATACATGGAGAAGTTTTCAGTAAGCAGACTTATAGGAGCCCCTCCGGGATATGTCGGCTATGAGGAAGGCGGTCAATTGACAGAAAAAATAAGACGAAAACCTTATAGTGTTATTCTACTTGATGAAATAGAGAAAGCGCATCCTGACATATTTAATATATTATTACAAGTATTTGATGAAGGTGAATTGACTGACGGGTTGGGAAGAAAAGTGAATTTCAAAAATACGATGATAATAATGACATCAAATATCGGAGCTAGACAGCTTCAAGATTTTGGAACAGGCATGGGATTCTCAACTAAATCAAAGGATGCCGAAACCAATAAAAACTCAAAGATAATAATACAAAATGCACTAAAGAAGACATTTTCACCAGAGTTTTTAAATAGAATTGATGATGTAGTAATCTTCAATAGTTTGACAAAAGAGAATATCCATGAAATCATAAATATAATTTTGAAAGATTTCTATCATAGACTTGCAGATTTAGAATACAATGTTGACTTTACAGCAGAAGCAAAAGGGTTTATTGCTGATAGAGGTTATGACCCTAAATATGGAGCAAGACCACTTCATAGAGCAATTCAAAAATACGTTGAAGACCCTCTTGCTGAATATATTTTGAATAAGAATCCTAAGAAAAACAGTACTCTATTAATTTCACTTGACAAGAATAAAAACATAAAAGTAACTTTAGGAAAAAAAATAAAAAAGGATAAAACGGAAACTGAATAAAAAATAATATTGTTGTATTATTTGAATAGCTTTGACACCTTTTATTATCAAAGTAAAGCATGGTGTCACTATGGTTAACGAATCGTAAATAACAAAACTAATTTTAGAGTTTTTTCGGTTTTTTAAAATCCCTTTAAAAAAGTTTTATATATTTGCGATTATTAATATATATTTTTAACAAAAAATTACAAATTTGAGCATTAGAAGAAGAAGAAACTTTGCACCTAGAAAAGACGATCTAAAAGATAAGTTTAGAATAAACACAGATATCAGAGTTCCCGAGGTTCGTTTGGTTGGAGATAATCTTGACGAAGTGAGTAGAGTTGCGGGGTATAAGATCGAACCGGATATCTACAACACAAAACTGGCTATACACTGGGCCAAAGAATTAGGGTTGGATTTGGTAGAAATTAGCCCAAAAGCTAAACCTCCGGTGTGTAAGATAATAGGTTTTTCAAAGTTCATTTACCAACAAAAGAAAAAACAGAAAGAGCTAAAAGCAAAAACTTCTAAGACAGTTATCAAAGAAATTCGTTTTGGCCCAAATACGGATGATCATGATTTTAATTTCAAATTAAATCACGCTAAGAAATTTTTGGAAGAGGGCAGTAAAGTTAAAGCTTATGTTTTTTTTAGAGGAAGATCTATTGTTTTCAAAGACAGAGGAGAACTCTTGTTATTGAAGTTCATAAAGGAATTGTCCGATATTGGAACTGTTGAAAATCTTCCTAAATTGATGGGAAAGAAGATGATTGTTATGATTACCCCTAAGAAGAAGTCTAAAAAGTAACTAGGGTTTCATCAAAGATGTTAACTTTCCTTAAACCCAACTGAAATTGTATTTTTTATGAAAAACAATTTTGCGATTGTTGATATTGAAACAACAGGAGGTTCTGCCAAAAGGGAAAAAATAATTGAAGTAGCTATAGTCATATTTGACGGAAAAAAGATTATTGATTCTTTTGAATCATTAGTACATCCCGAGAGGAGTATACCCTCATATATCACACGCATTACCGGCATCACAGACGATATGCTTATCGGTGCTCCTAAATTTTATGAAATAGCAAAAAAAATTGTAGAAATAACAGAAAATTGTATTTTTGTCGCTCATAATGTAAGGTTTGATTATAGTTTCATTCAAGAAGAATTTAATCGCTTGGGATTTACATATTCAAGAAAACAACTTTGCACTATCAAATTATTCAGACGTTTTTTTCCGGGACTAAAATCTTATTCTTTAGGTAATTTAATAAAAGAGTTTAACATAAATGTTGATTCAAGGCACAGGGCTATGGCTGATGTTGTTGCCACATTAGACATCCTAAAGTTGGGTTTAAAAATACCTGACTCTGAACAAACACTATCAAATATTTTTGGAATATCAATTAAAGAAACCAAATTGCCTCCGGGAATTAATAGGGAGACCATCGAAAATCTACCAGGGGAAACCGGAGTTTATTACTTTTTGGATATGTTTAATAATTATATATATATCGGAAAAAGCAAGAATATAAAGAAAAGAGTAAAACAACACTTTCAAAAAATAACTCCGAAGTCCACAAAGCTATATAATACGGTTAGAAAAATAGAGTTTGAAATTACAGGAAGTGAATTAATAGCTTATTTAAAAGAAGCTGAAGATATTAAAAAATATAAACCTCCTGCTAATAAATCTTTAAAAAATGATGAATTCCCCTACTCTATTACATATTCAAAAAACAATAAAGGATACATAAACTTTAAAATCGCCAAATCAATCAACAACAATTCAGCAGTTTTATCCAATTATAAATCAAGGAAAGCTGCAAAATCGTATTTATCCACATTTATAAAAATGAATGATTTGTGTGAAAATGTGTCCGGAACAAAAAACTATGATGGTGCCTGTTTTGAATATGGTTTGGGAAATTGTAATGGTGCATGCATTGGACATGAGTCTCCGGAAGAGTACAATCAAAGGATTATTGATGCAATTAAAGAAAGTGTATTATTTAATCACAAATCCTTTGCATTAATAGATAGAGGTAGACTATCTCAAGAATCTTCAGTTGTTCTAGTCGAAAACAACAATTACGCCGGATATGCTTTCTTCGACAACACAGCAATTGAATTCAAATCTATTTCAGATGTTAAAAGGGTAATTGAAAAAGGGAGCTATGATAAACAATTTAATGCAATAATTAAACGTAGCCTTTCAGATGAATCAATTAGAATTATAGTATTCCCCAACTAATCGACACACCTTATTATGACAAAAATCAAAACATACATTAAGGCCTTAGATTATATTTACTCTAAACTTCCAATCTTTCAGAAGCAAGGGCCAAAAGCTTTAAAGTATGATTTGAGCAATATTATTAATTTTTGTAAAAGCATTGGAGACCCACAAGACAAACTAAAAACAATCCATATAGCAGGAACGAATGGTAAAGGCACTACCTCACATATTTTAGCATCAATTTTTCAAGAAGCCGGTTACAAAACAGGACTGTACACATCACCACATTACAAAGATTTTAGGGAACGGATCAAAATAGATGGAAAATTCATAAAAAAATCTAGCCTGACCAACTTCATATCAGATAATAAAGAGTTGATTGAAGAATTGAAGCCAAGCTATTTTGAACTATCGGTTGCCATGGCTTTTGACTATTTTGCCAATCATAAAGTGGATATAGCCATAATTGAAGTTGGGCTTGGAGGGAGATTGGATTCTACCAATATTATTACGCCGATGTTGTCTATTATCACCAATATTTCATTGGATCACATTCAGACTTTGGGTAATACATTGCCAGAAATAGCAACAGAAAAAGCAGGTATAATAAAAAATAATATACCCGTTATTATCGGTGACAAACAACAGGAATGCATTGATATATTCAATAATATAGCTAAGGAAAAGGGAGTTGAAATATATTATTCCGATGACTTAATCGAAGTCTCCGAGATAAAACAAAATATTAAATGTAAAAAATTCAGCATAGATCCTCCCTTACAAAATATAGATATAATTAAAACAGATATTCTAGGACCTTTCAGCCACAAAAATATAAAATATTCATTGGCTGCAATTGATATTTTTATCAAAAAATACGGTTTAAAGTGGAAAATATCTACAGAAAGTATAATAAAAGGAGTACGTCACGTCAAAAAGAACACTAAGTATATTGGAAGATGGCAAATACTTTCAAAAAAACCATTGATTATAGCAGATGGAGCACATAATATAGGAGCTTTTAGGGAAACCTTTGAATACATCCAACAAATAGAGTTTAATAATCTGCATATAATATTGGGTGTGGTAGCAGACAAGGAATGGAAAGTAATAATGCAAATATTGCCTAAAAATGCCACTTACTATTTTACAAAAGCAAATATACCAAGAGCAATGGATGAATCTGATTTAAAATCTTTGGCTGCCTCATATCATTTGTCAGGAAATCATTACACAAATATATCAAATGCCAAGCAATCTGCAATGTCAATGGCAAAATCAGACGATTTGATATTAATTATAGGCAGCATTTATTTGGTCGGGGAAGTTATATAGAAATTTTACCTTTCTATAACAAATATTTTTAACAAATATCCATTTTTGGTATTTAGTCTAAGAATATAACTGCCCATATCTAAATCAGAAACATTTATATCAAGCTCCGAATTCACTAAGAATTCTGCAATTTTTATTCCCCTTAATGTAAATATTTCCACAATAGCATTTTCTCCAATACAATCACATGACAAATGCAAAATATCATGCGCAGGATTTGGATAAAAGGCGAAATTATTAATGATAGAAATATCCGCTGTCCCGGTGATAAACCTATTCCAAAAGTAATGATATCTTGTTTTTAGTTTCCATGACTCGGACATTTTATCCCATTTTGACTCATCAGTTTGAATAAGGTGATTAAAATCGTCATATTCTTTTTCAGTTTTGCTACTATTTTCCCATTTTCCACTCTCCAAATCCCATTTTTTAGATAAAGTTGATATTGTGTGCCCTGCGTCATCCAAGATATATTGGTAAAATAAATAATTAATCCATTCATCATTAATTGTATCCCAAATTGATGAAATTGTCGTTTTACCTGACTCATAAGAAAAACTGTATTTTTTATAATTCTCCCAATCAATATTTACAGGATCAAATCTTAAATAGGTTTTTAAGGATACTTTTTTATTTTGATTATAATTATACATAATCTTCATGCCGGAAGTGTTAATAGTCGTATCCTGCGAGTATGAAAAATTTTTATATTCAACAATTAAACCTTCCTCATATTTATACAAACTTACACTATAATCAAACCATGTGCTAGAAGCCGGTATCCATAATTGTCTTACAACTTTTATATTTTTACCTGCATTGTACGAATATATATTTTGTATGTAATTTTCCCATTCATCAAGGCTTGCATTCCAGTTTTGATTCAGAATTGATTCGGTTTGACTGTCTGAGGTGTATTTTATGATTTTTCTTAAAAGGTTTTTCCATTCACCATTATCCCAAATAAAAGAAACATAATTCACAATGAGCCCTCCAGAATTATACACCCAACTGTCTTTATCTTTATTTATCCATTTCCCAATATCTTCCGACCATTCTTGATATACTTTATCCTTCAGTTCCCTATTTGAATAATACTCAAAAACTGTCTTTGTCTTATTAATCCAGCTACTATCTATAAAATTCCATTTCATTTTTATTTCAAACAATAATTTGCTTTCTGGATCGTATTTTTTTACTTTTTTATTTCCAAAAGAATAACTACCTAAACTATAATTATAGCCTCGTAATATATCTATGACTAAATGACCATTCTTGTCATACTTCTTATATTGTATGGAATCCACCCATATATTATGCAAATCATCAAATCTCTGCAGCTTATACTCTTTCAGGTTCCCATTCTCATAATACGTCTGAGTAAAGCGAGTGTCTTTAATCCACTTATTCGTTTCAGCATCCCTATCCATAGATAGTTTTGAAGTAACCTTGCCTTCACTATTTCTTCCTGTTATCAAGTCTCGTCGAAGTAAGAGAAATCCTTTAGACGGTAAATCACCATATACGTGAGTTGAATCCAAAACCCAAATTTCACCATTTAATGTATCAACATCTAAAATGATGTTACCTGATTGAGTAAAAGCATTTGATATAAAAAAAACCCAAAATAAAGTAATGACAAAGCTTTTCATGGCACTTATATATTAATTATTTAAAATTATACTTGTTCTCACCTCACTTAATCTTTGCATATTATTTTCACTTTTAGTAAAAAGTCGTAAAATATCCATTTTTATTTTTTTTATTGCCCGATATACACTATCAACTTCTTCTACAGCTTTATATAGATTTTGCTTCAATATGAAATCAGAAATTATATTGTCAAAAAACATACCTATCACATTTTCAAAACTTACCAGCTGCAAATCCAATGGTCTAAATGTATAACCTATATCCCTTAAACTCATTTCCAGTTTGCTTAGCAATAATTTACTCTCAAGGTTAAGTTCTTTTGCTCTTTTTATCGCTTGTCTTTTGTCGAAAGCGTAATTTCTATTTCGAGACCTTTTCCAAGAAGTATAACTCTCGACCTCTCTATATGATGCACTAAGAAGAGTCAATCTATTCAAAACTTTATCCAAAATAGCAGTTGTAATATTAATTAACTTAAGAAATTGTTTTTCTTCTTCAAAATCTTTAATAATATTTTGTAGAGAATGCCCCTGTGAAGAATTTTCATTTAAAAGTTCTTTAGCTCTTAGTTCAATTAAATACTCCAATTCCTTTTTATACTCTGTTAATTTATTAAGTTTACCTTTTAGGATTTTGAATTCAAAATCCATTCCTACCTTTTCAAGTTTTAATTTATCATATTTTTTTGATAATGCATAATACTCGTTTCTTTTAGTTTCCAATACTTTATTTTTATCAACAAATATTGATTTAATAGCAGATCCTATACTAAACCCTTCCAAGCGTTGAATTTCAGAATTCTTCTCCTCTAAATTCTTCAATAGCACATTAATCGAAGTTTCAATATCTTCAAGTTTTTGTCCAACTTGAGAGTATTCCGATTCAATTCTTGCTAGTCCTTCAATCTGTTTTTGAACCTCCTTTAATCTGTTTTTTGTGTTTGTCACTTTTGAAATATTATAATTTTTCATAAAAATATATTAATTTATAAATAAATTCAGTATTTTTATCACAAATTTTAAATCAAAAATTAAATATACTCAAAATGGGATTTTTAAATGATATTAAGAAATTGTTTTTTGGTGCCAAATCTGTTGGAAAAGGTGCAGCAAAACGCACGGTTGATTATTCAAAAAAGCAAACAGAACATTTGCTGGATGTTACTGATGATTATGTATCTGATAAAAAAGATATTATCGAATCTAAGTTTGATGATTTGAAGGATAAAACATCAAAGAAAAGTGAAGAATTATTTGATACTGTCAAGAGCAAAACAACAGAAATAATTGAAGACATTTCTGAAAGTGAAGCTTATAAAAAAACTGTTGAAACCGTTGAGAAAGTAGGTGATAAGATTTTGGATACAGGAGAAAATTTCATTGAGAAATCAAAAGAACTTATTGATGGCCCCGGTAAGGCCGTTGCAGAAAAGTTCAAAGAAACTTCCGAAGATATTGGTGAAATTATTTTTACCGGAGGCAAAACTATTATAGAAAAAGCAAGTGATACCACTAAAAATCTTAGTAAAAAATTGGATGAAACGATTAAAAAATCAGAAGAATTAGCGAGTAAAGAAGAAAAAAGTGATTCGGAATTTGCAGATACGTCTTTTGAGATTAAAGATACTGAGTTGAAAGATGATTTTTTTGACAAAGCAGACAAATTTGCTTCAGGTGACTATTCTGATAAATCCGAACCACGAATTTTAGATAACAAATCGATAAACAAAAAAGAAAGTATTGATATTGATGGTTTTGTAGATAATGATAATGATGGCAATCCTCTAATTGATGATGCAAAAATAATTGAAGATAATACAAAATCAAAAAAAATATAAAAATATTTCATATCATCAGGCAACGTATTTGATAAAAATGATATCTATACATATGTAGCGAGGTGATTGATACTAAATTTAAGTTTTGTCAGAAAAAGAAATTATTCTTGGATGTTTAAATAATGACATAAAAAGTCAAAAAGCATTGTTTGATAATTACTCAAATAAAATGAAATCGCTTTGCATGAGATATGTCGTAAATGAACAAGATGCAGAAGATGTATTACAAGAGGGATTTATTTTGGCATTTACTAAACTTAAAGATTACAAATTTGATGGAAGTTTTGAAGGCTGGCTGCGAAAAATTATGATAAATGTATCATTGAGATTTTTAAGGTCAAAGAAGAATATATATATAGAGGATATAGATAAAGCACATACATTATACGATAAAGAACAAGACATTTACGCAAAGTTGTCTAACAATGATTTGATGGAAACTATATTCCAGCTACCTGAAGGATATAGGCTTGTATTCAACATGTATGCTATTGAAGGATATAGCCATAAAGAAATTGGCACGTTATTGAAAATAAATGAAAGTACATCAAGATCTCAATTGGCAAAAGCTAAAAAAAGATTAAGAATGCTAATTATGAAATTAAATTAATGCAAGAGATAGAAAAATTATATAAAAATAAATTAAAAAACCATGAGACTTCTGTTTCCGATGATGTTTGGGACAACATAGCTCAAACATTGAATAAACAGAATAGGAAACGAAGAGTTCCTATATGGTATATTATTGCCATTGTCTTATTATTGACTGCTTTTTTGAGCTATATTCTCGTAAATAGAATCAACAATACTCCCATTAAAAGACGATCAAAAATAGAGAAATCGAATTCTTTACCTGCAGCTGTTATTAAAAAAGATTATAATGAACCATCGTTAAAATCAAATAATGATAAAGAAGATAAATTAATGATTGCTAAACAGTCTAATACCATAAAAGAACATAAAAATTTAAAAGTCTTTTCCAATTTAAATGTTAGTATTTCACCCGCCATATCACTCAATCATTCATATTTGAAAGAATCAAATAACCTTGATACTTACACTAATATTCATAAGAGGGGCTTTAACTCTGAAAATACAATTGCAAACACGTCAAAAGTACACCATAAAAACAAGATTATCCCATTAAATAAAATAATTTTCAATAAAAAGTTTAGTTTAATCACAAGCACTCCGAGCCTTAATAGTGGTTTTCTATTTGGTGACAAACGAACCGGGATATTAAATGATTGTTTTCCGATAAAGCGTAACTTCCTTTATGTTGAAGGGTATTATTCAAACGATTACAATAAAAAAACTCTGAATGGCGATAATTCTGAATTCATAAAAAATAGAAATGCTACCGAAAGTAATATATATTCATACTCGTTTGGTTTAATGTTTGGATATTTGATGAGCAATGGTTTTACCATCAAAGCCGGAGTTAATTATACTAATATTAATGAAAGATTTAAAATCGTATTTAAAAATATTGTCAGTACACAAACAATCATCACAATTGATACTATAATGAATCCGGATGGCTCTTTTACAGAAGTAAGAGATACAACAATTAAAGAGATATTTGGTGAGAGAACTATCCAAGACCAAAATAGATACTCAATGTTGGATATTCCATTGATAATCGGCTTAAATTACAAGAGATTTAATCATAAAATTGGAATAAATACAGGTATCATAATAAATATTATTTCAAGGCAGAAAGGAACTATTTTAAGTCATGTCGCTGATACACATGGGACAAAAGAATTTGGATATGACAATATTATTTTCAGAAAAAACTTAGGTATTTCGATTTATGTCGGTTTATCATATTCGTACAGATTTATGTCAAGGTATGAATTATTTTTTGAACCAAATATTAGATATTATATCAGATCATTTACGGAAGATTATTATCCTCTAAGTCAAAAATACACAAAATATGGAATTTCTTTAGGTGGAAGGTATATTTTTTAATAGCCGCAGGCAACGTTATTAACAAAAAATGTCTCTTTAAATTGTATAGACTTTTAAATAAACAAAAAAGAAAGCTTATAGTAAAAGAATAAATTATTAATGAACACAATTTAAGTATATGAAAAGATTTTTAACACTATTTTTTATAATTTTTTATTTAAGTTCGTGCATAAAGGAATATGATTATTTTACCCCGTATGTAAATAATTCCGTTAGATATATCGACCAATTCAGATCAAAAACACTAAATTTTAATTTTTCCAATAGTGAAAAGTTTGATTATTCAACTGAGTCGGGTTTTAAATTAATGATTGCAGCAAACTCCTTTGACGATAGGTATAAACAGATTAATATTTCTTTGGATTATAATACTACTTTATTGGATATTATTTCAAATAGAGTACAAACTAAATTGCCAAATGGAGCTATCTTATCCTTTGATAAAATATTAAAAATCAAATTCAGGGATAGTAATAATAGAATTATAGATATTGATGATAATAAAGAAATTTTACTCAAAGTTCCATTCACTAAAACTACTGTCCCCGTCCTATTTCATTATAAAAACAAACAATGGTTAGAAACAACACCTGAGTCGACTAATATATCTAAAAGTACTTGGTACACCAATGATATTGACTCAACTTTAGTCAAGGGATATATAATAAAACTAAAAAAATCAGGGCAAATAGCACTAGCAAATAATCTAACTCCTGAAGATAATATTGAAAGTATTAAAATAAAACTTTCTGATGGTTTTGATGTACAAAACTCATTAGTACTATTAACCATTAAAAACACAAATGTCAATATATCATTGGTTTGGGATACTACAGAAAAATTGTTCAAATTGCCGGAAGATGTAATTCTGCCTTCAAATGACATTGTAATTATTGTTTTTTCCGAAGATTCTAATAAAAAGACATACTTTGGTATGAAATATGCTAAAGTTTTAGATGGAGAAACAATTAATATTAATTTGGAATATAAAAGAATTGAAGAAATAAAGCATTTAATTAATTCAATTTCTATGTAAAATAATATAAAGATTTATGTAAATGGGAGCGCCTGTCTGGAGTAAAAGAATTCTTGGCAGGCTTTTTTTTAATCCAAATGATACACTTTCATTAGATGCTCCAGTACTTTATCAAAATCTATCCCCAAGTCGATCAATCTACCTGAATGTATATCCCAAACCCAACTGTGAATTTTTACTTCTTTTTTACGATATGCTTTTTGGACAATAGATGTTTTCAAGACATTTATACATTGTTCTTTAACATTTAACTCAACTAGTCTGTCATACTTCTCTTTTTCATCGACAATAAGTTCTAACTCATCTTCATAATGCCTGTACACATCTCTTATCGTCCTAAACCAGGGGTTTAAAATACCGTAATCTTTTGATTTCATAGCTGCTTTCACACCACCACATTGATAATGACCAACTACCACAATATGTTTTACTTTTAGCTGTTGGACTGCATATTGAATAACAGACATGGCACTAAAGTCCAAAGAAGATACCATATTTGCAATATTTCTATACACAAAAACTTCTCCGGGTTTAGCACCCATCAATTTTTCAGCGGTCACTCTACTATCTGAGCACCCGATATATAGCACTTCAGGACTTTGTCCAATAGCCAGTTTTTCAAAATATTCATCATCTTTAGATAATTTTTCCATTACCCATTTTCTGTTGTTCTCAAATATTTTTTCAATATTCATCTTTTATGAATTTTACTATAACAAAATTAACCCTAAATCAAAATAGTGCCTGTCTATAAAGTCGTAAAAAAATAAATAACTTTCATCTTTGTATAAATATCTCTTTAAGATATCCTACCCCAAGATAAAAACAAATGCTTATTTTTTAAAATATAATCTTTTAACCTTTTGTTTTTTTCTAATTCCAATTTGGGATCTTCTTTCAAAATATTAATGCATTTAGATCTGGCTGCCCTAAGTATATTTTCATCCTGTACAATATTAGCCAATTTTAAGTCCAGCAGCCCACTTTGCCTAACACCTTCAATATCTCCCGGACCTCTCAAACGCATATCTACTTCAGCTATTTCAAATCCATTATTAGTCCTTACCATTGTTGACAATCTCTCTTTAGCATCTTTGGACAACTTAAAACTTGACATTAAAATACAGTAAGATTGTTCAGCTCCTCGCCCTACTCTTCCCCTTAGCTGGTGCAATTGGGACAATCCAAATCTCTCAGCATTTTCAATCACCATCACGGAAGCATTAGCAACATCTACGCCAACTTCTATCACGGTGGTACCAACGAGAATTTGCGTTTTTCCTTTTTTAAACCTCTGCATTTCTAACTCTTTATCAGCTGGTTTCATTCGCCCATGTACTATACTCATCTGATATTTTGGTCTAGGAAAGTAGTGCAAAAGGTTTTCGTAACCTTCTTCCAAGTTTTTCAAATCAAGTTTCTCGGATTCTTCTATTAGAGGATAAACTACATAAATCTGACGACCTTTACCAATCTCTTTCTCAATAAACTTAATCAACTTGGGTCTTTTACTATCGTAAAAATGCAATGTTTTAATCTCCTTCCTGCCGGGAGGCAATTCATCTATTATTGAAATATCAAGATCCCCATAGAGAGTCATTGAAAGAGTCCTTGGGATAGGGGTCGCTGTCATCACCAGAACATGAGGTGGATATTTATTACCTTTCCTCCACAGTTTAGCCCTTTGTTTTACTCCAAACCGATGTTGTTCGTCAATTATAACAATTCCAAGATTTTTAAATATAACCCAATCCTCAATCAATGCATGAGTACCAATCAATATATCAATACTACCTTCACTTAATGAGTTTAATATTGAAGCTCTCTTTTTTCCTTTCACACTACCTGATAAGAATGCAATATTTATTCCCAATCCCGAAACCATTTTTTCAATTGAAAAAAAGTGTTGCTGAGCTAATATTTCTGTCGGAGCCATAAAGCAAGCTTGAAAATCATTATCAAGAGCCATCAGCACAACCATAAGAGCCACAATAGTCTTACCACTACCGACATCACCCTGAAGCAGTCTGTTCATATGAATTCCCCGTTTAAGGTCTATCCTAATTTCCTTTATAACCTTCTTTTGAGCTCCGGTAAGCTCAAATGGCAGTTTTTGTTCATAAAATCCATTAAAATATTTACCTAAGGATGAAAACTTATGGCCTATAAGTCTTTTTTTTCTACTTATTTTACTAAATAATAATCTCAACTGCAGGAAAAAAAGTTCCTCAAATTTCAATCTGTTTTCAGCCAATTTCAATTCGTTGCTATTTTTAGGAAAATGAATATAGAACAAGGCTTTTTTTGCAGATATAAGTTTTAATTCAGACAATAAATACTCAGGCAATGAATCCTTAATAATCTCATTTTGCAACACATACAGTAAGTTATATGTAAGTTTGGTAATAGCTCTCGAACTAAGACCATTTTTAGTTAGTTTTTCTGTGGAACTATAAACCGGTGATAATACCACATTTCGTTTTATTGCATCTTCATTCAACAATTCTATTTCAGGATGAACTATAGTTTTTTTACCATAACTCATTGAGACTTTACCATAAACAATATATTCTTGACCTTCTTTTAAGGAAGATTTGAGCCATTTTACACCTTGAAACCATATTAAATCGATATATCCTGTGTCATCTTTTAAGCGAGCTCCTAGTCTATTTCTTTTATTCTTTCCTCCAATAATTTCTTTTTCAATCAAAATTCCTTTTAGCTGAACTGAAATCCCATCTGCTAAAATATCTTTTATTTTAACAAAATGAGTCCTATCGGTATATCTGAATGGGAAAAAATAAAGGAGATCTTTGAAATATCTGATTCCCAATTCTGCCTTAAGTAATTCAGCGCGCTTTGGTCCAACCCCCTTGAGATATTCTATCCCACTATACAATATATTCTTCTCTTTTGCCAAATTATTATTTTAATTTTAAAAATATGGCTATCTTTTCACCATTTCCTCAAACTTTTCCAACACCCAACGCTTATCGGGAAAATTACCAGCCTGCTCAATCTCATTCTTTATTTTTTTCAAACCAATTTTATCCATATAACTAGAATTTAAAAGTTTTTTAACATACTTAATAAGCAATTTATAGTTTTTACGCCTATTGTCCGGGATAGTTCGTTTTTGCCTATTTAAAAATACATTAAAACTATCCAACAACGAAAATAAAGGTGTTATTTCTTCTAGTTCGTAATACGTTTTTATAAGCATATTTTTTGAACCTAGTTCATAAACAACATCATCAAACTCAACATCTCTTAAGTATTCTATTACTTTATAAAAATCTTCTTTGAAAAAATAAAGCCTGGCCAAATTATAAGCAACAGCGCTTTCTCTGTATATTTCATCTAGTTTATTTTTAAATTTATCTATAAATTGTTCTGCCCACTCAAAATCCTCAACTTTAGTAGCAACAAAAACTATATTTCTAAATCGGGTTGGAGAGATATGATTGTCTTCAATCAGCATATCATTTTGAAGCAGATCTTGATATAGAGTAAGCAACTCATGATAAAATTCAAAATGACCTGTATTTGCTTTCCGAATACAATAATTCAAAGCGGATTCATAAATATCCTGTGCTTCTTCTTTAGGAAACGACGATATATATCTGTCTATCAATATCTTTAATTTATAATAATGATCTATATTTTCATTATCAAAAGTGGTTAAATATATCTGATACCAGATTGCAATCGGCGGATAGTTTTCATACTCAATACGATCAACAAAGCCAATAATCTCTTCGATAAAGTTAAGCTCGATATCCAATTTATAGACTCGTTTCCAACTCAATAAAGTAGAATATAGTTTCAATTTTTCAGCGATATAAAAAACATCCAAATTCTCACCCATCTCTGCAATATTAAGCCAGTTGAATTTTTTTTTCTTTTTTGACTTCTTCTCAAACTCAGAAGTAAGATTAAATTTGTTCTTTTCAAAACCGTATTGATAATAATAGTAGTCAGAATTTCTGTCAATATGTCTTTTAGACAATCTTTCTGCAGTACTCAATACCGAATTGTATAATTTTAAAATCTTTTTTTTACTAATGTTTTCCAACAAATTATTTGCTATATTGAGGTTGTTCTGTTCATATATCTGTTGAGCAAGAAAACGTTCAAATAATCTAAGCAAATCCGAAGTATATTTCCTGAATTTATCATCATCATAACGAGTACCAGGTTCTATTTTGTCCCAAATATCATACTTAGAAATATCACCGCGTTTTTTCCCTTTAAGAAATGGTAGCAAATAATTGAAATACTTCAATATTCTCTCATTTTGATTAAAATAAGGAGAATTGACAAATTTATAAAAACTGTTCAATTCATAAACAGAAAGATATTCTAAAGCAGTATATATTTTTGACCTCTTCAATGCTTTTTATTATTTTAATTCACAAATTTACAAATTTTAATCGAATTTTTGCAGCATTTTGCGTCAATATCCCATCATATTAATATAAAATCATATATATATAGATATTTTTCTAATTATTATTTTGAAAATATATAAAAAAGTTATACATTTGTACCCAAGAATACCAAAATTAAAACAACACCATGAATAAGAAAAATAATATTGTTTTAATCTTATTGCTGTTTCTAGGGATTTCATTGAGTTCAAATGCTCAAAATCTCCCCTATAAACACTATAAAATATTACGAGGAGATTCGCTGAGTTTCCAATTGAAAGGCAATGGATACTCTCCTGATGATATTGTCACTCCTAAATATGGTGAAATCCCTATAGGTACGTATGTGTCGGGAACGAATAATACTGTATGGAACATGCAGTATTGGCCTTATCCCGATTCGAATTTTGTAGGTACTGATCATGCTGTCATTGAATACAGAGGAAACCCTGGCTCTAGCGAATTGGATTGGCCAATAAAAATAATTAAAATTGATTTTGAGATTGTAAACTCAATTTTATCAGCAAAAAACGATTTCTACAATGTAAATACCAATTCAACCGGCGACACGCTTGATATTCTAATTAACGATTCCACATCAGCAGACACCTTGAATTTGGATGAAATAATGAATGTAAAGAATGGAACTGTTTCAATTATAGAAAACGGCAAGGTAGTTTTCATCCCTCAAAATGGATTTAAAGGAATTGCTCATTTTAATTATAAAATATCGGATGAATTGCAATCAACTGAGATTGGTAATGTAATAATAAATGTACAAGATGAGTTCTCAACACCGGATACTCTTTCTTATTATGTAACAAATACTAATTTTGTTTCTATTATAGCCAACAATAAAGGATTTGCTTCCGTTGACGATAATATGCCTAAAATAGGAGATTTGGATTTCTCTAATGATCCCGAAATTATTTATACACCCCATGTTGATTCAACAGGTACAGATCAATTTAAGATAGCTCAAGACCAAGACACAATAGTCATTAATATTGTTGTAGTAGAAGGCAAAGAAGACGGGAACGCAATAGTTGACGACAAAGTATATACAGCGATAAATACCGATGTCACTTTTAATGTGAAGGATAATGACTATAAGAAAAATTACTGGAATTTGACCTACACTCAACCGGCAAACGGAAGTTTGCAATATAATGGTCAAGCGGAATTTACATATACTCCAAATAATAATTTTTATGGATTTGACGAATTTACTTATACTGTACAGTTGTCTTTTCAGCTTTACCAAACGGCAACAGTTAGAATATTAGTTGACAATTTTAAACCGGTTAGTACAAAGCCATATGCTTTAAACACATCGAAAAATAGTGAAGTTGTACTCAATTATAAAATCCCAATTGAGGGATATTCATTCAACCTAGTTTCAGCTCCCCTAGATGGTATTGTTAACATTTATCCTGACTATGACACAGTTTACGTAAATTGTAGTGATATTGTAGGTACAAATCTGATTGTATATACTCCCAATGATGATTTCACAGGAAATGACAGATTCGAAATAGAATATTGTCCACCTAACAGTAGCTGTCAGCTAATCAAAGTGGATGTTAATGTACTAGAGGAAGCATCTGATACTGTTTGTCCATGTGCATCTTACAAATGTGTATGGCCTGGAGATGTCGACAATAACGGAATAGTAAATATGAACGATCTTCTTCCTTTAGCCTATTACATAGGACAATCTGGACAACCAAGAGATATCCAAACAACAAATTGGCTAGGGCTAAATACCGATGATTGGTCAGAATTTCAAAATGACAATGGTTATAATCTAAAACATGTTGATGCCAACGGTGATGGTGTGATAACCGAAACCGATAGTTTGACAATTCTAAACCATTATAACAATGTGCATAATCTGTACAACAATGTTTCCTTAGAGAAACCTCAGTTCCCGATAGATTTAATTTTTTCACAAGACACATTTGAAGTAGGTGATACGGTACAAATCCTTATTTCAGTCGGTGATACAGAATCACCTGCCAGAGATATTAATGGAATATTTTACACATTACAATTTGATCCTGCCAAAGTGGATTCTGCTTCAATGCATCACAAATTTCTACTTGATTCATGGTTGGCAAATGGGAGTACCTCACTACAACTTCAAAAAGAATATCAAGACGGTCAACTGGATGCTGTTTTTTCCAGAATCAATCCGAATAGCATATCAGGAGTAGGATTTATTGCTAAATGTGATTATATCGTTGAAGATGATTTGGATGGTTCCAGAAATCCATTTACGGAAAGCGTCACATCAACCACTTTGGGACTTGCAAATATCTCAGGAATGACAGGCGCAGGAGAAAGGATAAACTTCCCTGAAGTACAAAAGACAATCTACATTAAAAACAGGAGTGTTAAGCCTTTGAAATCGACTTTGGAGCTTGATGTATATCCAAATCCGGCTTTCAATTCAATAAAACTTTCATGTAATAATAATATTTCAAGCTATAGAGTTTACAATTCATTGGGTATGTTGCAATTTTCAGATAATGCACAAGGTTCAACAGTCGAAAGATTAGATGTATCTTCGTTAAATAATGGTGTTTATTTTATTGAAGTGACGACTGAAACCCATGAAAAGATAATAAAGAAAATAGAAATTTTAAAATGATTTAACTTGTTTAAATTTTGGTATCTAAAAAGCTGTTGTGAAAATATAACAGCTTTTTTTATATAATCATTTAAAATGTTATTTTTGTTCTCTTGATAATAAAACCTAGGAAAATTGGTAAAAGCAGATAAAAAGAACGTACAAAAGTTAACCCCTTTGATGACTCAATATCAACAAATCAAGACTAAACATCCTGATGCTATTTTACTTTTCAGAGTGGGAGACTTCTACGAAACTTTCGGGCAAGATGCAATAAAAACCTCGAAAGCTCTAGGAATTGTTTTAACATCTCGGAATAATGGGGGTAGTGATTTGGAACTGGCTGGTTTCCCCTATCATTCGCTTGATTTATATCTACCAAAGCTAGTCAAGTCAGGTTTTAGAGTAGCGATTTGCGAACAATTAGAGAAACCATCCAAACAAAAAAAAATAGTAAAAAGAGGCGTAACAGAAGTTGTGACTCCGGGCATAAAAACAGATGAAAAACTACTTGAGTACAAGGACAATAATTATTTGGCATCTATTCATATCACACCTAAAGATGAATGGGGAGTAGCGTTCCTTGATATATCAACAGGAGAGTTTTTAGTTTCCCAAGGTGATAAAAATACAATTGAAAAACTTATTCAAAACTTTGAGCCTTCTGAAATAATTTATTCAAAATCGCACAAAAAACAATACGAGAAAACTTTTGGAACAAGATTTTATACATACCCTATTGACGAATGGGTTTATACTTATGATTTTAGTCGTGAGAATCTTTTAGAACATTTTGAAGTATTATCTCTAAAAGGATTTGCTATTGATGATCTGAAATCAGCACAAATAGCTGCAGGTTCAGTACTTCACTATCTTAACAGTACTGAAAACAAAAACCTTAAGCATATAAATACAATCCAAAGAATATATGATGAAAAATATATGTGGCTTGATAGGTTTACCATAAAAAATCTCGAATTAATATACCCACAGTACCATTCAGGTACAGCATTAATATCTGTCATAGATAAGACCACTTCACCAATGGGAGCAAGACTACTAAAAAAGTGGATTTTACTTCCGTTGATTTCTACAAATGCAATAAACCAAAGGCTTGATATCGTGGAGTATTTTTTTAATAACAATTATGATGGAGAAGATATAAATCTATACCTAAAAAAAATTGGCGATTTAGAGCGTTTGATATCAAAAGTCTCATTAGGAAAAATAAACCCTAGAGAACTATTGATGCTCAATAGAGGTTTGAAAGCTCTTGTTCATATCAAGGATATTTTAAGCAAAGCTAAAAACAACCATTTAAATGCTCTTGGAGAACAAATAGTACTTTGTGATAAAATAAGAGACAGGATAAACAAAGAAGTAAATGAGGAGGTTCCTGTCTCAGTCGCAAAAGGAGGGGTAATCGCAAATGGTGTAAATGAAGAGCTAGACGAACTAAGACACTTAATAAACAACAGCAAAGATGTATTAAACGGTATCTTGATTAGAGAGAGAAAAAAAACAGGAATTGAAAAGTTAAAAATCAATTTCAATAATGTTTTTGGCTATTTCCTCGAAGTTACTCATAAATACAAGGATATGGTTCCGGATGAATGGATAAGAAAACAAACTTTGACAAACTCTGAACGATATATCACTCCGGAACTAAAAGAACTTGAAACTAAAATTTTAAATGCTGAAGATAAAATTCAGACATTAGAAGAAAAGTTATTTCAAGATATTGTAATGGATTTAATGAATTATATAGCTCCAATCCAACTAGATGCACATATTTTATCCCAAATTGATGTACTTATATCATTTGCAACTATTGCATACAAATACAGATACTGCAAACCGGCAGTTGACGAATCATTTATGATTGACATTCGCGAAGGAAGACACCCCGTCATTGAACAATTCATGGAACCCGGAGAAAATTATGTCCCAAATGATATATACATGAACAATAATGATATGCAAATAATGATGATAACAGGCCCAAATATGTCGGGTAAATCCGCCATTTTAAGACAAACAGCATTAATTACTTTATTGGCTCAAATTGGTTCTTTTGTCCCTGCTTCTTCAGCTACGATTGGTATTATTGATAAGTTATTCACAAGAGTAGGCGCATCAGACAACATATCTAGTGGTGAATCTACATTTATGGTCGAAATGAATGAGACAGCAAATATATTAAATAATATTTCCTCAAGAAGTTTGGTTTTGCTTGACGAAATTGGAAGGGGCACTAGCACTTATGACGGTATCTCCATAGCATGGGCATTAACTGAGTTTTTGCATGAAAATCCAAAAGCAAATCCTAAAACACTCTTTGCAACTCACTATCATGAACTCAATGAATTGGAACCAAAATTTGAAAGAATTAAAAATTTCAATGTCTCCACAAAAGAAATAGGAAACAAAGTGATTTTTCTCAGAAAATTAGTAACCGGTGGCAGCCAACACAGTTTTGGTATTCATGTGGCAAGAATGTCAGGAATGCCAAGAATGATAATAGAAAGAGCTTATGAAATACTCGAACAACTCGAAAAAAAAATGAGGGACAATACAGATGGAGAAAATATAGGCAAAAAACTAAAAACTTTATCTCACCAAAATGTGGTTCAATTGAGTATTTTTGATAAAGTAGACGAAACAGCGGGGCTGTTAAAAAAGGAATTATTGGAAATAGATCTTAACTCAATGACCCCAATAGATTGTATGCTAAAACTTAATCAGCTAAGAAATATCGTAGAGGATGAAGATTAAAACTAACACTAATCATATGCTGTTGACCATCCTTCTTGCATCTCTAAAAGCTTGGAGTCTATCCATTTTTTTGACTCATTCATTAGTATAAATGAATTGTCGCTAACAATGGGGAGGCCAATTGAAACTCTAACTTTAGTAATGCATTTCCCAAACTGTTTAATAAATTGTAACCCGGATGAAGTACCTTCTGTCCACAAATCGTTTATGGAATAGTATTCTTGAGCTATTGGGACAACGGGAAACCCATGTTTGGCGGCTTCTTCAAATGCTCCCTTACTAAATCCTGCCGTTGTTTTCAAATTATTAACAGTCCCCTCGGGATATATCAATACATTATAACCGCTTTTGAGTAAATGAACTATTGAATCTCTTGTAGCCTGTCTACTGCTTTTATTGTCTCTAACGACAAAAAATACTCCCGTCAATTCAGCTGAATATCCAAGTATTGGTATATCGCGCACTTCCGCTTTTGAAAGTGCGTAAACATCAAGATACTTCATTGTTATAAAAAAATCGAGCAAGCCTCTATGGTTAGATACATAAAGGGTAGGTTTATTATTTTTCACGCCTTCTATTGTATCAGTAAAACCTAATAAAGGGTTAATTATTTTCAAAAAAATCCTTCTTAACTTAAAACCGCTTTCAGGAGTGTGTTTAAAAATTGTTTTTATTCCTATTATATACCCCCCTAACATGATTACCATCAATAATACCATTACAATCAGTCGCAAACCACCACAAAAATACCTAATTATTATCATTACTTTTCTTATCTTTGTTGTACTGTTCAATAATCATACCATCAGAAAGCCCCATTTTGGGAACGAATATCTCATTAATACCTGAAATTTTCATTATCCTAATATAAATCTCTGACGCAGGAATTATAACATCAGCTCTGTCGGGTTTAAGCCTTAGTTTATCAACCCTTTCTTGCAGAGAAAAAGATTTCAAATATTGCAATGTTGCTTCAATTTCCGAAAGAAGAATAGGTTCGAGATATCTTTTTCTGGCTAATTGAGATATCTTATTAATATTACCACCTGTACCAATTGCTGACATTCTACCACAGCTTTTGATATTTACTTCAATCCATTCTTCTATTTCGTTCCAAATATTTTTGTTTACTTTATTTTTAAGAAGCCTTAATGTGCCGATTTTGAAAGATTTTGATTTTTTCTTTTCCCCGTCAGCAAAAACTGTTAGTTCAGTACTTCCTCCACCTACGTCGATCAACAAAAACGGTCTTTCTTTCACTAATCCGGAAATATTGAATGAACTAAATATCAATTCAGCTTCTCTATTCCCATCGATAATTTCAAGATTCAACTTCGTTTTATCTTTTATTTTCAATACAATATAGTCTTTATTTTTTGCTTCTCTCATAGCTGATGTAGCATATGCTTTAATATCATCAATATCGTAAGCTTTTGCTAAAAGTCTAAATCCCTTGAGGCTAAAAATAAATTTCTTCAATTTTCCCTTGCTTATGATTCCATTGGCGAATACATCCTCACCTAATCTCAATGGCACTCTAACTAACTGAATATGTTTAACAACTTCGTGTCCATCTTTGGAAACAACATATCCTATAAGCATTCTTCCGGCATTTGTGCCTATATCAATTGCAGCATAATACTTTCTCATCTATTAAATTTTTATGCAAATATAAGAAGTTTCCTATTTTTGTAGTAAATTTGAGCTTTATAGATATTTTTCTATCCATTTAAAATGAAAATATGGATATTTTTTCTTAAACATCGGTTTATTAAATATGTTATGGCTATGAAACTAAATGTAACCTCAGAAATTAATGAGTTAAAGAAAGTTATTATTCATCATCCTGATGAAGGATTGGAGAGAATCTCACCTAAAAAGGCCGAACAGCTTCTTTTCGATGACATAATCTATTTACCTTTAATGCAAAAAGAGCATAAGGTATTTGCAGATATCCTTAAGATATTTTTAGGTAAAAATAATGTTATTGACACGGAAATATTGCTTGAGGAAGCATTGGATTACTCTTCTATATTCAAGGAAAAATTAGTGGCTGATATTATAAAATTTGAAGAACTTCCCAATAAATTTAAGAGTATCATGCTTGAGATGAGCAATAATAAGCTTAAAGAATTGCTTATTACAGGTTATTATAAAAAAGAGCATATGTATTTATTTGATGCAATTCCGAATTTTATCTTCACTCGTGATATTGCAGTTACTATTAAGGATTATATTCTAATAACAAAAGCGGCAAAAGACGCTAGGCATCGTGAAAATTTATTAGCCCGATTTATATTTAAGTCTCACCCTATGTTTTTGGATACAAGAAAAGACAAAAAAATAATAGATCTAAACAGGATCAACCAGTTTCCTCCATCTCATAAAGCTGAAGCGGTATCCCTAGAAGGAGGAGATGTTATGATAATTAACAATGACTATTTATTAATTGGTCAAAGTGAAAGGACATCAGCTCATGCGATTAGTTTGCTAAAAGATTATCTTTTCAAAAAAGCGGTAATTCCCAATATTGTAGAAATTGTTATTCCTAGAGAAAGGAATTTCATGCATTTGGATACACTATTCACACAGATAGATTATAATGATATCGTAGCTTTTAAACCAATTATTTTTGATGGTATTGGTTCATATGTAAAAGTCTATAACAAATCCGGCAAAATTACAGAATATTCATCTGTAAAAGAACTATTTTTAAAGGAGATAAACCCAAATATGAACTTTATATTTGGAGGAAAGGGAGAATATCCATATCAAGAGAGAGAGCAATGGACTGATGGTTGCAACCTAGTCACAATCAAGCCGGGAGTAGCTATCACTTATGATAGAAACAGTAAAACAGCAGAAGCATTAGTGGAGGCGGGATATAGTATTATGAAAGCTGAAGAATTGATAAAAAAAGTCAAAAGCAAAAAAATAGATATCCATAAAATAGAGAAAACTATTATCACTCTTCCTTCGACTGAATTATCTCGTGGTAGAGGCGGTTCGCATTGTATGACTTGTCCAATTTCAAGAAAATAATATGTATTCATATAAATTCAAACACAGAATAAGATATGCAGACACGGATCAAATGGGATATGCATATTATGGAAATTATCCAAAGTATTATGAAATAGGAAGAGTAGAATTAATAAGATCTCTAGGCTTTTCATATAAAAGCTTTGAAACGGAATTGGGCGTAATGCTTCCTGTAGTAAACATGGAAGCAAGATACATAAAGCCGGCCTTTTATGATGATGAGATTACTATTGAAACCCAATTGATGGAAATACCAAGTAAAATGATTACGTTTTATCACAAAATATACAATGAAAAAGAAGAACTTATAAACAAAGGTATAGTAAAACTATTTTTTATAGATATGAAAACAAATTCACGAGTTTCCGCTCCTGAAATTTTAATCGAAAAATTAAAAATCTATTTTGAGTAATTATTTTGAAAATAAATGGTATAAGTTTTTAAAGCTTCCGGGTATTAAAAATGGCATAAATTGGGCAAAACGAACAACTTTGCCCGGGTTTGACGGGGTTTCCATTTACCACTCGCTCACTTTTGTATATAAGGAGGCGCTCAAGGACGATATTATGATGAGAGCAAAAGCAATGTCTTTTAGCTTTTTTCTGGCTATTTTTCCGGGGATTATATTTTTATTAACCTTGATCCCGTATTTGCCCTTCACTGAATACTATGTTGAAACATGGAAATCATCATTAAGCAATTTGCTACCAAAACAGGCAGAACAATATATTTTTGGAATGATGGACAGTTTAGGACTAAAAACGAGGGTTGGGTCACAGATTATTTCTGTCTTTTTAATGCTTTATTTTACATCCAACGGAGTATCTTCAATGCTAGCTAGCTTTAGCAAATCTTACAGATCTACATTTAAACGAAGAAACTATTTTCAACATAAGTTAAGAGCCTTAGAAATAACATTTTTATTATTTATCCTCCTGATTTTGTCCACAGGATTAGTAATTCTAGGCAATACTTGGTTAGAGCTTTTATTTGACAAACTAAATCTAAGTAGCTTTTATATTATTACAATAGAGTTCTTGAGATGGATTGTAGTCGTATTATTATTTTACTCGATCATTTCAATGCTTTATAGATATGGTCCGGCAATGAAAAAGAAGATAAAATTCATGAGTCCGGGAGCAGGTGTTGCTACATTTTTAGCTATTGCCAGTTCGGTGGGTTTTTCATATTACGTAAATAATTTTAGCAGATACAATGAAATATATGGGTCTTTGGGCGCTATTATCATAACAATGGTTTGGATTGAAATCAATTCGATGGCCTTGATTGTCGGTTACGAATTGAATGCTAGTATCGCGGTAAATAGAGACTTAGGTTTTAAAATAGATGATAAAAACAAATCAGATGAATAAAAATCCACTTCTAAGGTACATTGTTTTGATAATAGTTTAAAAAAAATGCATATCTTTGCAACAAATTCCATTGTAATATCATCATTAGTCAAGATAAAGGTTCACTACATATGTAAATCACCTTATTTTTGTTTATATTAGTTTTTATTTAATTAGAATATTCAATAGTAAATTTATGGCTTCAAGAAAATCAACAAACAATGTAATATCAATAGCAATTATTGCTATCGTTCTTCTATTAGGAACATCGGGATATTTATGGATACAAAATAATAATCTTAAAAGAGATCTGACCAAATACGACAATGAAATTAAGGTTTTTACTCAGACTCAAGCTAAGTTGGAAAAGGATTATAATCTCGCAATAAGTAGTCTGGATGAATTAAAAGGGGATAATTTGGAATTAAACAAATTGATAGAAAATCAAAAAGCAGAATTAGCACAACAGAAAAACAAAATCAGTTCATTGATATGGAAATCAAAGAAACTAAAAGAGGCTAAAAAAGAAATCACTAACTTAAAAAACCAAGCACTAGCATATATTCAAAAAATTCAAGACCTTAAAGAGCAAAATATTGTTTTGACCGGTGCTAACCAGAGACTTCAAAAGGATAAAAGTGAACTAAACGACAAATTAAGCTTGAGTACAACCCAATTAGCACAAAAAGAAGAAGAAAATGATTCTTTATTAACGGTTAAACAAAAACTTGAAAAAGATAAAAGAAAACTTTTATTCAAGACAAACAAAGCATCTGTCATTAGAGTTGGTGATATTTCAGTAAAAGGATACCTACTGAAAAGTAATGGGAAATATTCAAGAAGGAGAAAAGCAAAGAATATTGAATTATTGAAAGTTTGCTTCAATATGGAAAAAAATGAAATTACAGATATTGGAGAAGAAATTTTCTATGTAAGATTAATCGCCCCTGATGGCAATACGGTATATGAAGAAAAAGCCGGATCAGGAATATTGACAAAATCTATAGATGCTACGAAAATGAAATACACAAAAAAGTATAATGTTGACTATTCAGGACAGGAAGAAAATATATGTCTGATTTTAAATAAAGACTTTCCATTAAAAAAAGGCAGATACAAAGTAGAAATTTATAATAAAGGTTATTTGGCAGGTTCAGACAGCTTCAAATTGAAATAATAATGATTAATAGTAATTGGAAAAATACGAAAACAGATAGTCGTTTGATTTTTTCTTTAAAAAAAGCTGCTTTGGTAGCTGCTATCATTTCTGTAGCAGCTTATTTGTTTGTCTATTTGGCTGATTATAATTTGAGCACAAGTAAAGAGACCTTTGGACTTGTTTTATTCTTAGTAATGTTTCTTTATAAGTTTGTGAGAAACTATTTTTTTGTTTGGCCAAAAAATGAATCAAATCAATAAAAGTTAATTTAATATTAATTTATTCTATTTTAAGTGATTTATTAACCCAGACCTACTACGGCAAAGAACCTTTTAAATGGATATATTGTTCTAGATTCAAGAGATCAAAATATTTTTTTTTACAAATACACAAAATATGATGGAAATAGCAATAATAGCCCACAATGGCAAAAAACCGGAAATGGTGAAATTCATAATGGATCATGTAAATATACTAAAAAACAAAAAAGTAAAACTAATTGCTACAGGAACAACCGGAAAATATGTGGAAGAAAGTGGTTTGGCTGTAAATAAATTTCTATCCGGTCCTCAAGGTGGTGATGCTCAAATAGCGGGAAGGGTCGCAGAGGGAAAAACTAAGATGGTAATATTTTTTAGAGACCCAATGGATAAGCATCCTCATGAACCCGATATATCAATGTTAATGAGAATTTGTGATGTACACAATATACCATTGGCAACAAATCCGGCGACTGCAAAGTTATTATTAAAAGCCCTTGCTTGTTAATAATTATTAAACAATCAATACTATGAAAAATATAATTTTTCTTTTAGTTATTATTTTGTTTCTTTTACAATCCTGCATATGCAATAAAAACAAGTATTCAAATACTTCAAATAAAGCTTCACTTGAAGAAGTAGCAAAACATCAATTTGGAGATGGCTTTAAAATAATCTATAACAATACAAAGGAATACGCTTTAATCACCAAAAGTCATAAGGAGTTGACACAACCCATACCCGATTTAATGTATTCCGTTTATTCCCTCAAAACAAAAGAGAATATAATCTCAGATACCTTAACAGCCGGAGATGTTTATTGGCTCAATGATTTTGTAATTAGAGCAACAATAAGAGAACAAAAGGCAGAATCAAGAAGAAGAATGTACACTTATGATGTAAAATCACAAGAATTTATCTTAGATTGATTGTATATTTGTATATTAAACGCAATGTTTTGTCTAAATTAATCCTAAAATCAAGTTTTACTTATTACCTTTATCCAATCAATTAAATAATCACCTAAAATCACATTAATATGGAAATTCATAGACAAAATAATAGAGAAGAATTCTCAATAAACCCAAAATCAATTACAAGACTCATTATCTTTGCCGTAATAGCATTTGTTATTTTTTTAATATTGACCAGTACAACTTTTTTAACAATCAAACCGGGAGAAAAAGGTATCATTTTTAAAAGATTTGCCGGAGGATTAGAAAAAGACAATATTTATAGTGAAGGATTTCATATAATAGCTCCTTGGAACAATATGTATATTTATGATGTTAGAGTAAAAGAAGCTTTTGAAAAGATGGAAGTACTATCCAAAAATGGATTAAATATCAAGATTGAGCTTTCTTACCGATATTATCCTTTAGCAGAAAAGATTGGTTACCTCCATGAAAAGGTTGGGAAAAACTATCCCGAATATATTATAAAGCCTGAAATCAGATCATCAACCAGAGAAGTGATAGGCAAATACTTGCCTGAAGAGTTGTATTCAACTAAAAGAGAGGCTATACAGGATGAGATATTCAAACAAACAAGTGATGCTTTAAAAGAGAAGTATATCGTTCTTGATGCTGTATTAATCAGAGAAGTTTCCTTACCGCAAACATTAAAAAATGCCATAGAGAACAAACTTAAACAAGAACAAGAATCATTGGAATATGAATATAGACTTGAGAAAGAAAGAAAAGAAGCTGAACGGAGAATAATTGAAGCTCAAGCTAAAGCAGAAGCAAACAATATCCTAAATCAAAGTTTAACTGATAAGATACTTAGAGATAAAGGGATAGAGGCGACAATTAAACTTTCAGAGTCACCAAATGCAAAAACAGTAATCATAGGTAGTGGAAAAAATGGAATGCCTTTAATACTAGGTCAATAAAAAAACTACCATTTAACGATAGAAAATAGTTCAATAAATCAATTTATTTTGACTATTTTATATCAATCAATTGTATAAGGCAAAAAAGAGAGGTTGAAAATCAACCTCTCTTTTTTCCAGCAAAAATTTATTTGTTGTAAACAGATTCCTTACCGTATTTTTTTGCCAATAAATAGTAGAAAATAGCTCTATACTTATTCCTATTTGAGCTACCCATTTGTGCACATACATCTTTTACAGCAGCCATCATTTTATCTTGAGATTCTTTGCATCCCAACTTTTTAACTAAAAAGTTATCAACAACTCTCTGCAACTCAGAATCATCTGAACAAGAAACAGTTGATGCATCTTTATTATAAATTGATGGACCTAAACCAACCGTAACTTTAGTTAAAAAATCCATGTCAAAGTCAATGCCCATTTTTTTAAAAGAATCAGCATATTTTGCAATTAAATCATCTCTTTTACTCATTTTTAATTATTTTAAGAAGTTTTATAAATACAATTTCGATACAAAGCTATAGTATTTTTTTTAATTTAAAAAATTATTTAACATTTAAACTCCTGAAACGGCTTTGCTTAAATAAAATATCAATTCATTTGAAAATAAATGATTCCAAACTTTTAATTTCTTTATCGTTAAAATTTGGCAGATAATTGGACAAAATTGCATTCTTTACTTAAATTTGCCGTTAAATGGAAACCTTACAAAATCTAGATCATATAATATTTCATTGGATAAATCATGATATCAGTAATGTCTTTTTTGATTACTTCTTTACATTTATTCGCAATAAAGTGGTTTGGCTACCACTTTATCTTTTCCTGATTGCATTTTTTATATTTAACTTTAAAACTAAGGGCATAATAATTATTTTAATAGCATTTGTTACAATAGGAATTGCAGATTTCACAAGTTCTTCATTAATCAAGCCGGCTGTCGAAAGGTTAAGACCCTGCAATGATGTTGCTTCTAATCCGAAGATTATATCAAGAGTTACTTGTGGGAGTGGGTACAGTTTTCCTTCATCACACGCTACCAATCATTTTGCAATTGGTATCTTTTTCTTTTTAATATTTTTAAAAATCTCTAAAAAATTTGCATATTTTTTTCCTATTTGGGCATTATTGATATCTTTTGCTCAAGTATATGTAGGAGTTCATTACCCTTTTGATATCTTAACCGGAATATTGATAGGTTCATTGATCGGATACCTGGAATACAAATTTTTCAAACAAATTGAGAGTAAATATTTTAAATAAATACAACTTGAGTCATGAAAAAAATTGTACTAACCGGCCCTGAATCCACAGGAAAATCAAACCTAGCAAAAGCGTTATCTAAACACTTCAAATCACCTATTGTAGATGAATTTGCTGTTGAATATTTGGATATGACTCATGGTAGATATGATTATAAGGACTTAGTGAAAATAGCAAAGGGACAGATCAAGAAAGAAGATGAAGTTACAGAAAACAACAATTCAAATTTGATTATTATAGATACTGATTTAATAACAATAAAGATTTGGTCCAAAGTGAAATACAAAAAAGTAAATCGTTGGATAATGGAAGCTATTAGAGCTAGGAATTACGATCTTTATTTACTATGCAAACCCGATATCCCTTGGGAGTTTAGTGAATACAGAGAAAACCCTAACGATAGAGACCGGCTTTTTACATTTTATGAAAAAGAGCTCAGACGATATAAAAAAAACTACATAACAATAGAAGGTTTAAAACAAACCAGAATTGAAAATGCAATCAAAGCGATTGACAATCTAAGGGACAAATAATAGATTACATCCCCTTATATCGCTTTCATCTGTTCTGCCCAACACTTCAAATCTACCATTCCCCAACTCTCTTCCCAAATCATCCGTTGATAAAAAGCTACAGCTGTCTATATTTGCTAAATCAACTATATTTATTCTCCCTTGTCGACCTACATCAACATAAGAAAACGGATCATAGATATCAGCAAACAAGAATTTCATGGTTTTAGATGCGCTAAAAACACCATTTCCTTTGGAATAAGACTGAGATAATAATTCTGTCATTCCATACTCTGAATGAATTTCATTTACTGAAAAAGCTTTTTTCAATATCTCGTGAACTTGCTGTCTGGGTAGTTCTTTCCTTCTCCCTTTCATCCCTCCTGTTTCCATAATTATTACTTCATTAATTGGTTTTCTTACCAATTCAGCCATTTCCAGCAATGCATAAGTTACTCCAATCAATACAATTTGTTTTCCCCCTTTATACTCTCTGATATCTTTTAGCACTTGATTATAATCATAATTAAAAAATTTTCCACTACTATTACTAATAAAATCATTTACCATATAAATAAGCGAAGAGCCTTCTTTTTCCATATATGAAGGCAATAAAGCTAAAAAATAATATTTATTTAATTTACCATAAGACTCTTCAAAAAGATATTTGGCATTAGAAATATATAATTCTAAATCATATATGTGATGTTTTGAAGGTATTGAACCGGTAGTGGTACTACTTTCAAAAACTATATTCGATATCCAATCACCGGATTTAACCGCATGATTTTTATACAAAGACACCGGCAGAAAGGGAATTTCTTCAAGTGTAGTTACATTTTCAATATCGGTATTTAAATAATTTAAAAACGAATTATATACAGGATTAAAACGGGATTGAAATCTAAATAAATCCAGTGCTAATTCATCAAACGACATAGTATTATTGTGTAAAAAACCAATGTATTTAGTATATAATTCTTTTCTTTTAAGCATAAAATCTCTAAATCTAATATCAAAGCAATCAAAAAAGCATATTTTCGTTATAAAATAAACACAAAGTTAGCAAGTGAAATATATTATCATATCTTATTACCTCTTTTTTTTAATGCTGATCACATCATGCACAAAAAATCCTCACTATCCGATAGAGCCTGTTTTAAAATTTGTCAAACTTGACAAAAGTACACTTATCCAAGGAGATTTGAATACTGATTCAATTACTATTTTTTTAAAATTTACAGATGGCGATGGTGACATCGGGTATGACACAAAAGATTCTCTTCAAAATCTCTTTGTGATCGATAGTCGTACCGGAAATTTTGCAGAAAGAATAAAAATCCCGGAATTGCCTAATACCGGACTAAGTAACGGTGTCTCAGGAGAAATCGAATTACTAATTTATACAACATGTTGTCTGTTTGACGATAATATTCCACCTTGTGCTGTTGTGGATGGAATCCCCACAGACACTCTTACATACAAAATTTTTATGGTAGATAGAGCCAATCATTCAAGTGACACAGTTGAAACAACACCAATAATACTAAGATGTGAATAAGCTCAGCATTTTGTGGTATCATTTTTGCATGATTTAATCTTATTCAGAATTATCAAAACACATTGTAATGAGTAGGTTAAAAGAAAGCGAATTGATATTGACAGATGACGGAAGGATATACCATTTAGGTTTACATCCGGAAGATTTAGGAGATTACATAATTACTGTCGGCGATCCTAAAAGAGTAGAAAAGGTAAGTAGACATTTTGATAAAATTGAGCTTAAAAATCAAAAAAGAGAATTTGTTACACACACTGGAATGCTTGGCAAAAAAAGGCTATCAGTCATCGGAACAGGAATTGGTCCTGACAATATTGACATAATGATCAATGAAATAGATGCCTTGAAAAATATTGATTTTGAAACAAGAAAAATTAAAAAGGAATTTCAAAAACTACATATAATAAGAATGGGCACCTCTGGTTCTGTCAGAAAAGAGATACCTGTAGATTCGATAGTGGGTGCAACTCATGGTTTAGGCTTAGATGGATTACTGAATTTTTATTCCTACAAAAAAAATGGTTTTCAAAAGAGATTTGAGGTTCATTTAAAAGAAGAAATTCCTGATTTATATCAGATATGCATCCCATATATTTTTGAAGGAAGTGACTATCTTGTTAATAACATATGCAACGAATTTAAAACAGGAATCACTATGACTGCAGGTGGATTCTATGGACCCCAGGGAAGACAATTAAGAATTGAGCAAAAAACAAGAGTTATTATTGATGAATTAGTTCGATTTGAATTTGAAAAATTAGTTTTTACAAATTTCGAAATGGAAACTTCCGCAATATACGGGCTATCAAAATTATTAGGACACGAAGCACTTTCTGTCAATGCAATCATTGCAAACAGACAAAACATGACATTTAGCAAAGATCCATACGCTACAATTGATAGAATGATAATTAAAACTTTAGAAAAAATTGATGCACTTTAAGAATCGCTTACTAATATTGAATTAAGTAATCGCTTAGTATATTCGTGCTTAGGCCTCACAAAAACACTTTCTACAGAACCTTGTTCTACGACTCTTCCTTTTTGTAAAATCAGTATTCTATTACAAAAATAGCGGCTTATTTCTAAATCATGTGTAATAAATATATAAGTAAGATTTAGTTCATTTTTGAGCTTAAGCAATAGTTGCAAAATTTTATATTGCATTTTTTTATCCAAAGAAGAAATGCTTTCATCAAGGACAATCAAGCGAGGAGATACAGCTAATGCACGTGCTATAGATACTCTTTGTCCTTCGCCCCCTGATAATTGCCTAGATTTCTTGGATAAAACATCTTTTGATAGATCTACAACACTTAAAAGCCATTTCAACTTTGAATTGACACTCTCTATAGAGTTATTTACTCTTTTATTAGCAACAATAGCCTCAACCAGAAGGCTTTTGACATTTAAAGATGGGTTCAGTGAGCTAAGTGGATTTTGAAATACTACCTGAACATCATTGTAGAAATAATTATTGGCTTTAGCAAAATCCAATGACTTGCCCATAAATATTACACTACCTGAATCTTTTGGTATCAAATCTAATATCGATCTGGCAATTGTTGATTTGCCACTTCCTGACTCACCAATTATGCCAAATACATCTCCCCTCATAACTTCAAAACTTACCTTGTCCAATACTCGAAACAATTTATTTTGTGAAAATATTTTTTTCCCTCTACTTAAAAATGTCTTAGTTAAATTTTTAACTTCCAATAGCTTTCTCTCATTCCCGCTTTTTATAATTGATTTATCACTCTGAGACTCTCTCTTAGAAACTAACTTTTCATTTTGCACATTAGGCTGCTCAAAAAAAACATTTTTTTTATAACTTCCTTTAATCTTTCCCGCTTCCAACAAAACAATTTCATCTGAAATATATCTAACAGCCTCCAAATCGTGACTTATATACAAAATACTTATCCCATATTTATTTTTTACCTTTAATAAAAAATCCAAAACTTCCTTTTTTGAAATTGCATCTAAATTTGTAGTGGGTTCATCAGCGACAATTAATCGAGGATTAGAAACAAGAGTTGCCAAAATACTAATCTTCTGTAATTGACCTCCTGAAAGCATATACGGATAATAGAAAAACAATCTACGTTCAATACCTAATTCGGTAAACAAATTAAGAATGAAGTTTTCCGCATTTTCGGTTGCAGATACTCGATTGAATTCCAATACCTCAATTATTTGTTCCCCACAGCTTTTGGAAGGGTCAAATGAAGTAAAAGGATCTTGAAAAATCATTGAGGCAATATTACCCCGATAATCTTTAAGCTCTTTATCATCCATCTCCAAAATATTTTTCTCTATTCCTTCAAAAGATATACTTCCTCTGACATTCAGCCCGTCAATATACTTTATCAAACCCAATATGCTTAAAGCAGTAAGAGACTTACCTGACCCTGATTTACCAACTAATGCGGTAATTGATTTGTTTTTTATATCAAAGCAAATTTTTTTCAAAATCTTCTCCCTTGAACTATTTTCTAATTCAACTTCAAGATTTATTACTTCGATTATATTTTCTTTAGAATTCTTCACAAATACTTTTTTCAGATATACTACTGAACCAATGTCCATTGGACTCCCAGTCTAAAAAACATATCACTCTGAGGATAATTAATCACTTTAAACGGGATGTTCAATTTCTCTTGCAATATAGAAGAATTAAATAAAATATTATTGAACCTGACATAAAAGAGAAATTCATCAATTTTAGCACTCATATAAAAATCCAACCTATTGTAGTTACTTAGTTCTATATCGTTTTGTACATAGTATTTACCTAAAACCGGATTAAAACCATAATTGCTGTATTTTCCCCAATAATTAAACTCAAATCCTGTATTTAATAACAGGTGATGCTGAAACAAAAATGGAGTAATGTAAAATTTGCTTCTTAATGTATATGGAGGCAAAGGTTTTTTATCAGAAGAGCTTTTAAATAAAAATAAATTATTATCAAAATGAAAAATCGAAAGCTTCAGCTTTTCATTAATATGAAGTTCAGAATACTCTAATATTCCGCCCAATTGCTTTGGTAATAATCGATTGTCATAATAAATATAATTATCAATCAAATGCTTCTCAAAACGAGCAGAAAGCCCAAGCCAATCAAAAGAAATACCTGTTGCTAATATTAACTCATTAATTTTATTAAAATCATTTGTGTATACAAGAATGCGTGACAACCATAGATTATTATCGTAAAAGGAAGGAGAATACAAACCTTTTTTTATCACTCCTTGAAGACCAAAATACTTAGAAATATAATCCGCGTGAAGATCCAATACATAATCTCCTTTAAAATCACCGAGATGATATTTTGAATCCCATTTTAATCGAAGCTGTTCAATAGGGGTAAACTCAAACTTGGAATAGAGAAAGAACTGATTGACACCAATATCTCCAAGAGGTTCATGATTATAAACTGTTCGGCGAAAGTCCAACCCTATCTTCACAAAACGATTTGTTGAATTCACTCCAAACAAACCAAAATTTGCTTTTATTGAAGAATATTTCAAATAATTACGCAAACCTGATTTATCGACTAATAAAGCCTTATAAACTAAAGAATCTCCATTTGTTTCAACGTCAAAATATTTATAAAATCCCTTTGCAATATCCACGTTACCTACAAAGTATGGCCTAAATCCAAAGTACTTTTTATTGTTATTTGAAATTTTATAATATTCAGTTGTACTAATAGTATAATTGTCAAATCTGGTTTTAGCTTCATTTAAGTTGACTGGAATGGTCTGTCTATATTGGTATCCACCACCAAGATACAATTTACCAATCTCCTCCACTCCCCCATTATGACTCTCCTCATGTACATTGACTAAAATATTAAAAAATGTATTGTATCTACTATTCATACTCCCTTTCCACAACCCAAAATCCAAATTAGTGTGTTTATTATCTTGACTCTTATACTTACCAATATTACTGATCCTAGCATAATTGATATTTAATGCAACATCTTTAAAATTTTTAGAAAATTTAGCTTTTGTAGAAAATTCATTGGGAGTAGATAAAGCTCCAGGAGAAAAATAAAGGGTAGTCAATGCAACATTGCTAATATGAAAATATTTGTTCTCAATATTATAAAGATCGTATTGATCCATGCCCAACTTAAATCCTGTTGTATAACTATTACCAACAATTGGCATAGCTGAAGAGCCTATATAACCATTATCAATAATAGGATAGTCTTTGCTGTCCAATTGGTTAAAATAAGGAAATTCATCACTCAAAAGAGTATCTTCAACCGATAATGTATCAAAAATATTATTTAAAGAAAATCTAACTGCTTTTAGCTTAATGGCTACAACAACAGAATCTTTATTCATCAAGGTAGAATCTTTCTTATTTATATTGGATTTACTACTTAAATTACTGTTTATTTGTCCAAAACTATAAACAAAATTAATCGTAGAGAATAAAACTACAAATAGTAATCTCCAGCAATACGCAAACATTCTATTTTCATCAATTACATTCAAGGTATACTTTTAGACAATAATACGATAATTATCCTCAAATATTATTAATAATTCAAATAAAATAATTTAGAGATACACTATTTTGTCTGTCTATAAAATTATTTAGATCTCAAAACAGAAATCTCATAGCAATTTTTACATGTTTTACGATATTTTATATCGGCGGTAGTATCCAATTGGGACAAGATACTCTCAAGCGGTTGATCAATATCAATAAAAACTTCATCTTCCATTCTAACATCTGCATATGGGGCAGTAGAAAATCGAGTTTCATACTTTTCAAACAATAAATCTATGATTTTTTCAACTTTATAATATCCACCTGAAAGATCAACTTTTACTGGCTTTGGTAAAACTCTTCTTATTCCATCAGGAGTAAATATAGCCTTTTCACCCTCTTTCAATATCAACGAGTTTGACGCATTTTCCCATTCAAATAAATTGATAAGTCCCCGGATATTCTCAAATCCAATACCGGTAGAAACTCTTTCAACTTTGAAAATAGTCCCCAACACATCAATGCCGGCATCCTGTGTTTTAAGTACAAATGGCAAATCCTTGTCGTGAGCGATATCAAAAGTAGCATCACCGATAAGCTCTACATATCTTCTGTTAGTTTTTTCATCCTGCCTAACAAAATACTTTAATTGAGAATTCTTGCCAAGATATACAACTGAACCATCTACTAACCTGATAGTATCTAAGTTATCGCCGGTAGCTACCTCCTGATACAAAGGCTTTTCAGTAAAGAAATAATTAAGCAAAAAACCTAAAACCAATATCGAAGCTGCAATTGAAAAAATTCTGAGATATCTTGACTTACTATTCGAGGATTGCTTGTCTTCCAGCTTACTCTCTATAGCATTCCACTCAACTTCCTCATCAAATAATTTAATATGATCCAAATCAGCAGCTGAATCATTAACACGTTGAAAAAAATCAAATTCTTCCCTTAACTTATCAGAAGAATCTAACTTCAACAAGAACCTCTCTTTCTCATTTTTAGAAAGATCGCCATGCAAGTAATCCAATATGTTTTTTAAGTCAATCAATTATTTATTTTTATATATCTAAGACGAATTAAAAAAAATTATCCACAATTAAATCAAACTATTAGAAATAAAATACTTCCTAATATCTCTAAATGCTTTAGCAATATTATCTTCAACCGTTCTTTCCGATATATTAAGATAATCCGCTATCTCTTTATAAGTAAGTCCTTCAAACTTACTCAACTCAAATATCTTCCTCCTTTTCTCCTTAAGATTTGCAATGGCTCTCTTTAAATCATATTTAAACCCAAAATCTTCATCATTTAATGATATCTCATTTTGTTCTACATATATTTTAGTAGTGCTATATATCTCTTCTAAATCAACAGTATTTTTATTTTTTCTATAATAGTCTATAATGCCATTTCTAACCATTGAATAGAGATAACTCTTGATGGAAGTTCTTATATTAATCTCATTTCGTTTATTCCAAAATCTCACAAAAGTGTTTTGAACAATCTCACGACTAAGCTCCCAATCATTGGTCTTGGAATACGCAAAATTAACTAAAGGCCCGTATGTATCAGTATACAGCTTTTTAAAACTACTTTTACTATCTAATCCTTTAGTCATTATTTATTAAATAAACACATTACAGAAATAAAACAATTATAAGTATACCTGTAATAATATATTACAAAGCACAAAAATATATAATATATTTAAAAGTAAAAAATTAATTCCCTGTTTTTTCCCTTTTTATAGGCAAAAAAACAAAAAAAACACTATAAACAGTACTAAAAAAGGCATATTGAAAAAAAAAGTCGGGATGAGAGGATTTGAACCTCCGACCCCACGCCCCCCAGACGTGTACTCTAACCGAGCTGAGCTACATCCCGAAATAAATCTAGTGCAAAACTAATATAAAAATATATAACTGACTAAATTTTTTCCTATATTTGGTAATTATATCAATAAAAAGATAAAAATATAATATATTTGGATAGGGATAATACAATTTATCTCGGAATTAAAATAAATTGCGCCTTTATAAAAACAGGATAAATTTGACATTAATAATATGCTAAAGAAACATAAAAATAAACACTATATTATTTATATTGTTTTAGTGATTTCAATCAGTTTTAACACATATAAAATTGAAGGTCAAACTATATACACTAAATTCGGTAAAAATAGAGTTCAGTACAGCCAAGATTTCAACAACTGGTGGCTTTATGACACTGAAAATTATTCGATATATTGGTATACCAAAGAATTGAATTTAGCGAAGTCCGTTATTCTATTATCGCAGGCTTCATATACAGATATTGAAGATATTTTGGACTTTAAGATTAATAAGAAAATAAAAATCATTATTTATTCAGATATAGGAGATTTCAATCAAACAAATCTTGGCATTAAAAATGAATTTTCAACAAATGAAACCGGCTCATCAAAAACCATTGATAATAAAATAATAATATACTTTGATGGTGATTTTTCACATTTACTGAATCAAATACGGGAAGGTACAGCCGCTATTTTCCTTAAGAATATGTTTTCGAATATCTCTATTGAAAATGTATACAACAATTTAATTAGCAATAAAATCCCGGACTGGTTCACAAAAGGGGCGGCAGCTTATCTTTCAAACAAATGGGATATCCAATCAGACGCTAGGTTAAGGCAATTTATCATTAGTAGCAAAAACAAAAAGGCAAAATTCAAGTATTTAGCACAAAAAATGCCAAAACTAGCGGGAAAATCATTTTTCAATTTTATAACCAACAAATACAATATAATATCTGACTTATTTTATCTTCTTAGGATTACGCGAAATCTAAACAATTCAATAAAAAACACGACAGGTAAATCAATTGGTATCCTGTATAACGAATGGTATCAATATTATATCAAAATTTACAGTAATGAGTTAAGTGAAATAAATTCAAAAACAGATAAAAGCAAAAACAAGATAATCACTTCCAATAATAATAACACGGTTTACCCATCTGTCAAAATAAATGATAGTAATAAATATTTGGCTTACAGTAGTGATAAATATGGGAAAAAAGAACTAAATCTAATTAATTTGAAAAGAGGTATCAAGACGACACTGTATTCTTCCGGATACATTAATAAGGAACAAATATCAGATTTTAATTATCCAATATTTAGCTTTTTCCCTTCTTCAAATAAAATCGCATTTATTTATAAACTTAGAGATGTTTCATATCTAAAAATAGTCAATTATAAAAGTAAAGAAGTATTATATAATAAACCATTACCTTTAAAGATTAAATCCATTCAAAGTTTTGACATATGGGACAATGAAAACATTATAGTAAGTGCAATAGTAAACGGAAATATAGATTTATTCAAGTTTGATATCAACAAAAGAAATATAAAACAAATCACAGATGACTTTTGGGTGGAACGCGACATAAAAACCGTCACCTACAAGAATAAGAGAGGCATTTTATTTTCTTCAAACAGAATTGATACAACTCTAAAAAGGGAAAATGTCGATACAATTTTACCAACATCAAAATTTGATATATTCTTTCTCAATATTACACTAAAAAACATAAAACGTTTTACTTCAACACCGGAAATCAACGAAACCTTTCCATATTTAATAGATGATAATTTAATTTACAAAACTGATGAAACAGGAATAACTAATATAAAAATAAATAATCTCAATAGTCATAAATCAACTTTCTCAACAAACAATAATTTCAATATATTCAATATATTTCCAACAAATAAAAGGGTCACTTATAGTGAAAATAATATTTGTTACAATTCAATAAGTACAAAGCCTTATGAAAAGCATAAAAAATATATGCCAAAGCCGACATTTTTTATTAAAAATAATAAAATACAAGACAAGAAAACTATTAAAGATGTTGAACCTTTAGAGATAGAAAAAGGCTTATTGTTCCAGTCTAAATTCAATAGTAACCTAAAAAATAATATGCCAAATAAAATATCACAAAAGTACAAAAAACACACTTATAAAAGATATATCTCCTCTCACGCAATTGCATCAAGATTAAAGTTTTCCTTTTCTAAATTTACAACCAGATTAGACAACGAACCATTGTTTGAAGGATTATCCATTTATACAGAAGACGAAGCAAATTACACCCCACCAAAAGCCGGAATACTATCAAAGGTTCTAATTAAAGATATGTTCGAAGATTATTTTATTGAAACTGGCTTAAGAATATCGCCGGATTTCAACGAAAAAGAATATTTTTCAGTATTTGAAAATCTAAGACATCAAGTTGACTGGCAATATGTATATTATAGAAAATCAAATAAAAAATACAAATATTTAAGACAAAACATAATTGACAAATACAATACTACTTCCAATTTATTTAGAGTAAGAGCCAAATATCCTTTTAGTGTATTCAAAAGCATCAGCATGGCAGCAAACCTACGAATTGATAAAATAAATCTCTATGCTTCGGATACGATATCTCTAAACGATAATAGCAACAAAGAACAAAGAATTAGCCTAAAGTTCGAATACATATTTGACAATACTAGCAGAATTGGAATAAATCTTTTGGAAGGCAACAGAAGCAAGATTTTTATGGAAGTTTACAACAAATTCAACTTCAGTTTGAATAGCAATAATAAATTTTCACTTTCTAAAGGATTTATGACAGTTTTGGGCTATGATTTTAGACATTATTTCAAAATAATCAACCATAGTGTTCTAGCTTTTAGAGCAGCAGGTCAAACTTCATTTGGTAGTGAAAGTAACATTTATTTTTTGGGAGGAATAGAAAACTGGCAATTTTCTAAATACGAAAATGAAGTTCAAGCTATTAAAAACGAAAAAATAGCATATAAAATATTAGCTGCCAACCTTAGAGGTTTTGGATATAATGCAAAAAGTGGCTCTTCATTTGCTATTTTTAGTAGTGAGCTCCGAATTCCAATTATAAAGTATTTTATTAATTCTAACAAACCGTTTTTGCGTGACTTCCAATTAAATTTCTTCTTGGATGCAGGAATGACCTGGAATGGAATTTCTCCTTTTTCAAAAGAAAACACTTCAAATATCAAATATATTGAAGTACCTCCAACAATCAAGTTAAAACTTCTATACTATTCAGATCCATTAATAGCAGGATATGGTTTTGGAGTCAGAAGTACTCTTTTTGGTTATTTCCTAAAGCTGGATTATGGTTGGGGAATTGAAACTAGAAAAATAAGAAAACCTATCTTATACTTTTCAATTGGGCATGATTTCTAAAAGAAAGTAAAATTATCTAAATAAAAAAAGGTCGCCTCTATTGGAGACAACCTTTTTTATAATATTCTTATTAGGTTTAAAACCCTGAATTTTTATTTCCACTATATTTAGATCCGGGTCTGGATGATCCAGGTGTATCCTTTCCTGCTTCAATTACTCCGGAAGGTCTAGGCATATCATAATCAGAATCCTTACATGTCCTAAACTCTACTCTTCTGTTCATATAATGCCCCATTTCTGTTTCTTTAGAAATATTGTGTGAATCAGGCAAACCGGGAACAATTGGTTTTTCTTCTCCACCATACATCAACTTAAATCTGCTTCTATCAATTCCATATTGATTGACCAAAAAGTCGATTGATTGCTTAGATCTATTGTAAGACAACATTTCATTATAAGCATTTGAATTTCTAACATCAGTAGCACCATAGGCCGTCACACACATATTAGGATATTTTTCCATTACTTCCGCTACATGCTTAAGCTGTCCATAATACTGGGGTTTCAAGTGATATTTATCAAGATCAAAATGTATCATTGGCAAAAACCAATCGGACATTCCTCCTGCATAAACCACCTTTTGCGTGGAAGTACCACCAGGAGTATAGTTATTAACAGCTCCACCTCTAGCAAAACTCTCATCAAACATTTTCTTTACTTCCTCTTTGGTAACACAACAATTCTCTTCTTTAGGTACTTGCGCAACACCAACCTCATCTACTTCATATCCCGGAGGTGAATATGGCTCTTTATCTTTACAATCCGTCAGCCCATCGCCATCACTATCAAGAGTTACCCCTCTTGTATCAACAGGACAACCTACTAAACTTTCCGGCTCCATATCCATCATATCTATCACTCCGTCACCATCACTATCTGTTAGGTCGAAGACAGGTCTTTGTTTCAAATTAGCAATATCACTATAAGCAAAATCCAGTGGATTAATCCAATAAAGTGGTTCAGTTCGCTTTTTCAAGTTACCCAAGTTAATAGCCAATCTAAGATTTGAATAATGCAACATATCCGGTTGATTACTCTGATCTCCGGATGTTCTATATTTACTACCATCTAAAAAGTCATTATCGTTTGCTATTACCTGATGTTCAATACCTATATTCACTCTCTTATTCAATTTCCTGTATATTCCCATTCCGGCTATAAAAGATGCGTGAACATGATATCTATCAGTTATCCTAAATATCCATTGCTTCCTAAATGCTTGAGTCTCATACTTACCGTCATATATTTCATTGATTTTATTTAGCCTGTCTATTCTAGCTTGTTTGCTTTCTCCACCGGAAGGCAAATTATCAATAGGTGAAGTATTATAAATATTACCATTTTCATCATATAAATCAAGCATCGTTTGATTTGAATTCAAACCTACACCCCCAAAAGCAATCCAATTCCATTTGTTTCTCTCTTTGTGAAACAAAATATTGCCAATATTCAAAACCGCTTGAATTGAAGCCTCTATCATTTCCAATTTATAACTAAAGTAGTAATTCTCCCCAGCATTTACATACTTATCAAATAGTCCTCTCATATTTCCCTCTGGTTTAAGAGCGTCATATGTAGGTTGGGGATCCATACCATATGTTTGACCATAAAACAGATCAAATCTAACAGAAAAGGCATAATGAATAGCCCTTCTCAAATGTATCCCTACACCAAATCCTGACAATGGTTTAATATTGTCAACATCTCCGTCCAAAAAGTAATGACCACCGTGGATTCCCAATTCCCACGCGTGTTTTGGCTTTGCCGGGTATTTATAAAGACCTTTACGCCATTTTTTATTTTGTTCCGGATCTACTGTCATATCATCCTTAATCAATAAAGATGATTGTTCTAAATTGGAAACCGTATCTACATCACTAACTTCCTCTATAATGGTTTCTTCATTATCATTCTGAGCCGAAAGCCCCCCAACGACCAAAAATAATAGTAATAAAAAATAAAATTTAAGTTTCATAAGACATCAATTTTTTCAAATTATTTCGTTAAAAATTGTTATTTCAAGTGCAAAGCTACAATAAAAAAAATAAAAACCAAAAATATTAACATTTTTTTTAATATATAAAATATAATTAGCTAGTATTTTTATGAATTATATAAAAAACTAATGTGTAAAAGTCAAAATAACTATTCTATTCTCTACACAGAGCTAATCAATCTAAAGACACTTGAAATATCCATATCCCCCACTATTTCAACAACTATTTTGGGAAAAATAATACATTTTATATTTTTATTATGTATACAATATACAACCAATCCAATAAATATTAAAATAAAACATAATATTTATTTGATTTTCTATAATTATTATTATTTTTGCATTAAATTAATTTAGAAAGATATTTCGCTGTATTCTTTTTTACTCCAAAGACTACCTAAATATGTTATTTGTAAAATAAAAATCAGTTTTTTTTTAATTCTACTTTTATTATCAATTAGAATAACCTTTGGAATGTGAAAAATGTTTTTAAAAACAATATTTTTATCAAATAAATAGTTAAATGAAAAATTGGTTTAAAGATTCAGATGTTTTTTTCGAAGATTTCAAGGGAGAACAGTCTATGTTCTACAAAATCAATAAATCTCCTGATAAATTAGGAACAGATAAAAAAGCAATTGCTATTATAGGTATTGATGAGACTAAAGCAGATTCGATCCGTAGAGAGTTTTACAAAACCACCTTCTCTTTTGAAAATGTATTTGTTGCGGATTTAGGAAACGTAAGAAACACAAATCCTGAGTTTATACTACCTATTCTCAAAGAGTTATTTGACAACAATGTCAATGTAATAACATTAGGTTCTGATATCGACCAATTTGAATCTCAATTCAAAGCATTTGATCACAGTTCATTCAATATTGCTTTTGTTGAAAAATCTGGAGATATTCTTTTTGGAGAAAAGACGAAAGAGATTCTATACAAATCAAAAAATATTAATCGAGCAAAACTAATAGGGTTTCAAACTCATCTATTTGACATAACAAAATTAAACAGCAAACTACTTAGTAACTCTATGAGGCTGGGAGAATATCGAAATGACTATAAAGAGATTGAACCGGTTTTGAGAGATGTAGATATGGTGATGTTCAATCTTGACAGTATAAGATATTCTGAAATACCCGGAATTAAAAACACGTCTCCTAGCGGATTAACATCGGAGGAAGCATGTCAAATAATGAAATACATAGGACTTAATACAAAAGATAATTTAATCGACATTTTAGGTTATGATCCCAAATATGATTTTCATAGTCAGGGCGCGATGCTGGTAAGCCAGCTAATTTGGTACTACATAGACGGGCTAGATCAAAAAACAAACAATGATTTTGTTGATAGTTCTTCTATATCAAATTATATAGTTGAGTTAAATGATTATGATATATCTTTGGAATTTGCAAAAAGTGTAAAAACAGGAAGATGGTGGGTAAAGATACCAAAGAAAAATTCTAAAAAATCATACTTTATTCCATGTAGTGAAAATGATTATTTCAAAGCTACAAAAAACGAACTATCAAACAGAATATTTGCAGAGTTAAGTTTGTAAAAATATCGTTTCTACCTTTATTCCGCGTGATCCCTTTGCTAGTATCAGTGAATCTCTTAAATCCATAGATAATAATTCTCTTTTGGCAATATCAGAATCTTCAAAGTATAAAACATCATTATGATGAATTGCAAGCTCCTTTTTCGCTTTTAAAAACTCCTTCCCGATAAATAATACATTAATAAATTCATTATTACTGTGAATAAATTCAATTATTCTTTTATGCTCTCTCACACTTTCACTTCCAAGTTCAAGCATATCACCCAAAATCAAATATTTATTCTTAACCGTAACGATATCAAGAAAAGATTTTAGCGCTTCCATCATAGATGTAGGGTTAGCATTATATGCATCTAGGACTACTGTATTCGAATTCCAAGTCAAAATTTGAGATCTGTTATTTATTGGTACGTATTCGCTCAATTTCTCGGTTACAACTTCACTATCGACTCCAAAAAAATCAGATATTTTAACAGAAGTTACTATATTATTAAAATTGTACCTACCGTATAGTCGCGTGTCACATTCCAAAATACTTCCATCATTCAAAAATATCTCCAATGAAATATAAGGGAAGCCATTTTTCACCTCAAGTGAAGAAAAGACATTTCCATTGATTTGAGCGGCATTAAATCTTTTAATGCATTTATCAGATTTCATATACTCCTCAATTTCCGAAACAGCTTCATTGAAAAAAAAGCTCCCATCATTTGTTACTAAGTATTCAAAGAGTTCCAATTTTGTCTTGACTATATTTTCCAGACTTCCAAATCCTTCTATATGCGCTTTACCAATACTTGTTATTACACCAAAATCAGGTTGTGCAATCTCACATAAAAACTTTATTTCTCCCAAAGAGCTTGCACCCATTTCGACTATTCCGATTTGATGTTCTTTACCCAACGAAAATAAAGTTAATGGTACTCCAATATGATTATTAAAATTCCCTTTAGTACATAGTACATTATATTTTCCGCTCAAAATAGTACATAATAATTCTTTTGTTGTTGTTTTCCCATTAGTCCCGGTAATGGCGATTATTGGTATATCAAAACGACTCCTATATAGTCGTGCAAGTTTTTGCATTGTGACCAATACATCTTTTACTACAACAACATCTGACCGATTCTTGTACTTCTCATCAGAACCAATGGCAAGAACTGCCCCGTTTTCCAAAGCTTTTTCTATAAATTTGTTACCATCAAAATTATCGCCACTTATTGCAAAAAACACCTCCCCTTTGGACATAGTCCTTGTATCAATTGTCACTCCTGTGGAATTCTTGATTACATTTAATATATCTTCCGGTTTCATACCATTCAGAATTTATTTATCAATTTTGTAAAATAATTATAAAGATTCTTTTCTGATACTAACATATTTTCTCCATTTATCAAGAACTTGTGAAAATTCCTCGGGCAAATCAACTTTAAAAGTCATTTTTTCTTTAGTTCTTGGATGAACAAATCCCAAAGTATGTGCATGAAGAGTAAATCCGGTAGTGAGACTAAAGCAATTCTGAACAAATTGTTTGTACTTGGTAAAAACAGTTCCTTTAACTATTTTATCTCCACCATACAAATCATCATTAAATACAGGATGCCCAATATATTTCATATGGACACGAATTTGGTGAGTCCTACCCGTCTCCAGTTTGCATTTAACTAAACTAACGTAATACAAATCCTCTAGAACTTCATAATGTGTTACTGCTTTCTTACCAATATCTTCATCCTCAAAAGCAGCCATAACCTTTCTGTTTTTCAAACTCCTTCCAATATTCACATCAACCTTTCCTTCACTTTCATCAAAACCTCCCCAAACTAAAGCGAGATATTCCCTTTCAATGCTATGATCAAAAAATTGTTTTGCCAGGAATGTCATTGCTTGTTCATTTTTTGCTATCAACAACAGTCCTGTCGTGAATTTATCAATCCTATGTACGATACCCGGTCGATCAACGTCATTGCCTTCCATAACAGGAAGATTTTTGTTGTCAAAATAGAACTTAAGTGCATTAACCAAAGTTCCTGAATAATTTGAAATACCGGGATGAACGACCATGCCGGATTTTTTATTAATAACCATAACATCATCGTCTTCATATACAATCTCAAGAGGCAAATCTTCTGCTTTGACACTTGATGCCGGATCTCTTTTCTTCGGTATTGTGCCGGTCACAACATCTCCCGGCTTTATTTTATAATTTGACTTTACTTGTTTATTATTTATAAGAATGACTCCTTCCTGAATAGCAAGTTGAATCTTACTTCTAGTGGTATTAAAAAGGCGACCTTGAAGAAACTTATCTAATCTTAAAGGATTCTGTTTCTGATCTATGTGAATTGTAAACTTTTCTCCAAAAATTTCAGGTTCAATGCTTTTTTCCATTTATTATTTTTTAAAAAAATGTAACGCCAATTTTAATTGTACCATAACTGATCGGGATATACTTTTTATCAAAATAATCTGTGACATATATTCCAGAAGAAGTAGTATTTCTTATGTATAGAAATAATCCACCTCCTAAGCAATAAGAGACCCTAAAATCCAAATAAAACTTATCTGAATTTACGTTAATAATACTACCAAAACCCAAATCATAACCTAAACTTGAATTTCCACCTTCAAAGTCTGTATTTATACTCTCATCCAAGTCTACATTATAATAATTTATTGCTGCATAAGCACGACGATATTCAATATCCAATTGCACATAAGGATTGAATACCCATAAACTTCGATTGGAAAAATATTTTGCCCCTAAATTGAAGCCAAAAACCTTTCCTTTAAATTCATCCCTAAATTCATATTCCACTCCATCTTCTTGACCGTAATCAAAATAATCAACCGACTCAGAATCATAACCCATAATAAAAAAACCTGCACCAACATATAGAGGGATCGTTTTATCAAACTGCTTGTACAATCCAAAATCATATCCAAAAAATGTCTTCTCAAATCGCTTCTTCATTTGCCCAAAAGGATTTCCGAAAACAAGTCCAATCTCACCAAGATACCCTGAACTTTCAGTTTCGTCGACATCATCATTTTCATAAAAATCATCAGCTTCATAATACCCCAATGAATCGACATAAAGAGAATCAACTTCTCCTACCTGAGAAAGAACAGGCACAGCAAAAGCGAACAATAACAAACCCATAAAAATCATCTTCATCTTCTCCTGCTTTTTAAAATAAATAATATTACTTAATGCTTAGGATTTTCATTTCAACACGTTGATTTCTCTTTCTTCCTGCAGTGGTTGAATTGGATGCGATTGGCTTGCGTTTACCATATCCTTTAAACGACACTCTGCTTTTATCTACCCCCCTCTTTATCAGATATTCAGCTACATGTTTCGCTCTTGCTGTCGATAATCTGTCACAATACTCATCAGATGGAATATTGTTAGTATGCCCCCCTATCTCCACGATTATACCGACATTCTCCTGCAAAAACAAATATATTTCATCCAATACAGGTTTTGATTTCGGCGTTATATCCGTCGAGTCAGCCTGAAAATATAGATTATTTATTCTAACCACCTGACCTACTTTTATATTGGAAGCATCCAATCCAGAAATAATCTTATTACCTTTGACATTAAAATCAACAAATGCCTCACAGCCAAATACATCAACCGCTTTAGCTGAGTGATCTCCTGCACCTACATTTTTAGCAGGATTGTCATATGAATATCCGTCAATATCCAAACGATATCCGGGAGTTCCTCCTTCAATATTAAATGTAACGACACTACCACCTCCGGTTAAATTGTTGACAATACTTTCAATTTTTAATGAAAGCGGATCCGGTTCAACAAGTACAATATCTTTTGTTGCAGACATCCCTTTTGCATCTGTAATCGTTACCGAATAATTGCCGGCTACCAAATTCTCAATTTTTTTCACTTCAATATCTCCGGTTGACCATTTAAAGTCATATGGTTTTCTGCCTCCTTTGACAATTACTTTTATACTACCATCATCACCTTGCGAACAACTTGGCGATTTACTTATCATCACAAATTCCAAAGGTAAATCTTTATCGGTTTTCTTATAATGATCTTTAAAACCTACCGTAAACAGCCCGTCATCTTTGGTTCCAATCCACACTCTATCCTCACGATCTATAGCAATAGCTGTACAATTTTTTGCGACCAGCCCCAAATCTTTTCCATATTTTTCTACTTTATCAGTCACAGGATCAAACCTAACAAGAATATCAGATGCTATAATTAATCTTCCTCTACTATCCAACACTAAATCGTTTACAATTCCCTTTTTTAGATCCTTCTTTAAATTAATCCTATACCATCTATTTAACCTACCAAAATTATCAATATTCCAAAGTTCCTTATTGCTCAACAGCCACAAACCCTCTGAATTTTCAAATATACCTTCCATTGAATGTGACTTCTCCTCAATACTCCATTTCTTGTCATCAATAATCACAATACCATTTTTTGTTCCAACCCACAGCACATCCTTTCTATCCTTGAAGATAAAGTTTATATCCTTTGATTTCAATTTAGAATTACCGGGAATGTAATGATTTTTTACATTATTCCTCTTTTTATTGATAACATATATCCCATCATTAGTTCCAATCCACAAATCATTCTTATAAATTTGCAAACAATTTACTTTAACGCTTTTATTACCAAAAGAAATAAATTTACCAAGATTCATTGAAGATGCAAATTCATTTCCTCCTCCCACATAAAATTTACTGCCATCAATTTCAGAAATGGCATTAATGTCCTTTTGCGGAACGACATTTCTAGCTTCAACACCAACAGATGAAATAAAAAACAAACCTCTATCAGAAGCTAAATAAGCACTAAGTCCATCATTCAACTCAATATCATGAATATTGATTTTTGACGGTAAGCCTTCATAATGGTTAAGGTCATATTTTCTTTGAGCAGTCCCGACTAAAACCACCAAAGCTAATACTAGTGTAAAAACATTTTTTAAATTAAACATATTATATAGGATTTCAATTTTATACAAATAATTAAAGCAAATATACATTAATATTTGATATATCAAACAATAATACAAACATTAATTAATTCTCAAATATTGCATTTGTCCTCGCCTATATCCAAACAATTGAAAAAAAATCACAATAATTTGAATCATTATTCAAAAATAATGCATCAATATTACACCAATAGTAATAAATTGCATAAATTCGTTTAATTATTTTAAAACAAGGTTCATGTTGCATAATTTTAAATACATCCTTTTTCTTTTGTCAATCGCAGTAACTAATGGTTTCGCTACAGGAGACCAATATAATGACATACTATCTGCGTGCAAACCGCCTACAAACATAAAAATCACAGAAGCAGGTATCGATTTTACAACTATTAATTGGAAAAATGATTCTAACGGAGTCGCCTGGAAAATTAAATGGAGAAGAGCAAATGATGATTACAACGACACAAATGTATCATCTCTCATAAACAAAAAAGAATATCGTATATCAGGTCTTGAGCCAAGCACAAAATATTATTTCAAAATACAAACTTTATGTAGTGATGACTCTGAGAGCAAATGGTCCTTTGAATATTCCTTTATTACTCATCTTCAAAACCCTTCAACATGTAATATGCATTTGAAGCTTCAAGATGCCGTCAGCAATAATAATAAAACAATTCCGGGAAAAACTTATTTTTTTATAAAAAACGAAGAATTTCCGGAAGGCAAGCTTGGTGAAAATGTTTTTATACAAAATATAAAATTAATTATAGATCACTCTTGGACAAATGATTTGACCATTAAATTATGGTCACCAAATGGAAAATCAACAACATTAGCTTCATCTCACAAAGCTAAAGATGAAAGTAGCGGATATGGAAATTCTACTTTAATTGATTGCCTAGAACCAATTATATTTTCAGATGAAGCGTGTGAAAAATTATCTAAACAAACAAGTCAATTAATTGGTGAATTCAAACCGGATGAAGAAATATATTCTCTCTATGATAGTATTTCTCCTATCGGTGACTGGAAATTGGAGATAATTGATAAGTCAATTGCTAATTCAGGCTATCTCGAATTTTTTGAAATTGATTTTGAGCCTTTACTTTGTCCTCTTCCACAAAAAGTCAGTATTATCCCTCAAAATGAAAATGCTATTTTGATAAATTGGCAACAAAATGAAGCAGTAGATTCCATGGTTTTCAATTTGGTCACCAACGGAAAAAGTAATATTATTAAAAGTGAGGATACCGGATTCAAAATTGTCTCAGGTCTTAATAACAATGATACGATTTTTATTTCTTTACAGTCAAAGTGCGAAAACAACATATCAACATTCACCTGCCTTGATTCTGTTTCATTCCTGTGTGGTACAGCACAACTACGCGAAGGATTTGATTCTTTTGAGAACTGCAAATCAAGTTGCGAAGACTGTTTAAACAACAGTATCTGGTACAATAATTCAGAACAAAACTGGCTTGTAAATTCAGGCGAAACGACAACTAAAAACACAGGCCCACAAGATGATGTTTATGGAAATGGTAAATACATATATTTCGAAAGCTCAAATAGTGACTGCGACAATCAAGGCCTTGCTATTTTACAGTCCGAATGTATTTATGTAGAGCCGGCATTTGATGGATGTAGCATGCAATTCTCTTACTATATGTATGGTGTAGATGTTGGTGCTTTAAGTTTTGAAGTAAGTATTGACAACGGAAGTACTTGGGATACATTATTTTTCAGACATGAAGAAAGTATAAATAAATGGATAAAACAGGAGATTCCCCTAGATAAATACGAACAAAACACATGCCAATTTAGATTCGTAGCCCGATCATTGAACAATGGAAGTTATGGAGATATTGCGATTGACGATATTATATTTTTCAATTCTGTCATTGCAGACGAAGATTCTTATTTATACTTTCCCGATAGAGATGGCGATGGCTATGGGAAAGACACAACTGGAGTATTCTTTTGTAATTTGACTAGAGACAACTATGTGTCAAATAGTGATGACTGCGATGACACCAATGCATCGATCAATCCCGGTGCTGAAGAAATAAGATGCAATTTCATAGATGAAAATTGTAATGGAATGGATGATGATTCTGAAATCGAATCCCCGTTTTCGATCGAAGTAGACAGCATTTTTCCCGAATCGTGCAACGGAAGCCGTGACGGAAAGGTTAGTTTAAAAATTTTAGGAGGATATCCGCCATTTTCTTTTCAGTGGTCAAATGGAAGCATTGATAGCATATTAACAAATGTACAAGCCGGTAAATATTGGTGCAAAATAACAGACCAATCAGGATGTGGCTTAGTTTCTGACACATTTGATATCGGCTTTAACGATATTTTTAATTTTGAAGTGATTGACAAGACACAACCAACTTGTAGCGGCAAAAACGATGGTCAAATAAATATCGACTTGTCCGGTGGCGTATCTCCTTACAAATACACTTGGAGCAATGGTGACACTACACAAAACATATCAGGCATTAATGCCGGCAACTATAATATAACTATAATAGACTCTATCGGTTGCAAGTACATTTCTACAAACATTGAACTTAAAGCGACAACAACATTTGACATCGGATTATTAGAAAAAGTCAATCCTTCTTGTTATGGCTTGAAAAACGGGAAGATAAGTTTGAGAGTAATGGGAGGAACTCCTCCATATAGTATCGATTGGGACAAAACAAATAAAGACTCGACTGACATCTCCAACTTAGAATCAGGGGAATATTTTTGTACGATTACAGATAGCGATTTGTGTTATCAAGAATATGGTCCCATTCTATTAAAACAACCGGACTCTTTGAGTATACTGATTAGCTCTATAGATCATGTCACCTGTTTTGGTGAGAATAACGGATTGATTGAAATTGATACCAAAGGAGGAACATCTCCATATACTTTTGAATGGAAACAAGGCGATAAAACCATAAGTAGACATGATGATATATATAATCTGGAAACAGGAAAATATACTATTATAGCAAGTGACAATAATGGATGCACAAAAACACTAGAGGATATTGAAATCACAACTATTGATAGTCTTAACATAAAACTAGACTCATTGAAAAATGTAAATTGCTCAGGTACAAATGATGGTTTATTATCGGTAAATGCACAAGGCGGATATGGAGATTATTATTATTACTGGAGCAATGGAAATAACATTTCAAATACAATAGACAGTCTCAATACCGGTATTTATAGCATCACGGTTGAAGATGACTTAGCGTGTAAACAAGTACTAACAAATTTGGAAATATCAAATTTGAATATTCCATTAAAAGTTAATCTGTCTTCATTAGAAAATATAAAATGTTTTGGTGACTCTTCAGGCATCATATCTGTGACGGCTGATTCGAAAAATGCTCCCTTTGATTTCAATTGGAGTGCAGGATCTAAAATAATAAAAAATGACAAATCTGATACGCTTATCTATTTACCTGTAGGAAATTATACTGTAACTGTAACGGATAACTTAGGATGCGTAGGTAAAAGCAAAACCGTTATGTTAACTCAACCGGAAAAATTAGTAATTAATGAGATAAATACAGAAAATATCTTATGCTTTGGGGATAAGACGGGAGAAATCAATGTTAGCTCATCGGGGGGAGTTCTCCCCTACTCTATTCTATGGAGTAATGGCTCAAATGAATTTAATGTTAAAAAATTATTTGCCGGCATCTATGATGCAGAAATAACAGACTCAAATAATTGCAAAATAAGTACAGGGGATATAAAGATAAATCAACCAAATGAAATAAAAGTCACGATAGAGTCATATCCGGCACACAAGGACAAAGCTGATGGCTATGCCATAATATTACCTTCAGGTGGTGTTACTCCATATACATTCTTATGGGATGATAAGACCAATTTTCAAACAGGCAATAAAGCGGTTAATTTAAAATCCGGCTGGTATACTGTAACACTAACAGATTACAATGAATGCCTCAAAGAGATAAAGGTTTTTATCGCTGAAACCACAAGTTCCATTTCCACGATTTCTAATTCAGACATTAAAATATTTCCTAACCCGACAAGTAAGGGCTTATTTATCACCTTTATGAAGGATGAAAAATTTAAGTACAATATTGAACTTATGGATTTAGCTGGAATGAAGATTTCAGTTGCATATAAATATATTACTGCCAACAAAGTTTGGTTACCCTTACAAGATTACAGTAATGGTATATACATTCTGCATATTTTGAATAATAAAAGCCACTATTTTGAAAGGGTACTGGTTTTGCATTGACATATTATGAATATTATTATAAAATTGACACGATTGCTTAAGTTTTACTTCAAAGCAAAAACATATAAAGATTTTGATAATTCAAATGTATCTCAATTGATATATAATATTTTAGAATTAAATGACTCACATTACAGAATAACTGAGATTGAAAATATCAGAAAAACTTTAAAAAGAGATTCCAGAACAATCAACATTAGAGATTTGGGGGCAGGATCTACTTTCTCAAAAGAAAATATAAGAAGCATCAACTCAATCGCAAACTCTGCTTTGTCTCCAAAATGGCAATGCCATCTTTTGTATAAAACGATAAATGAGTTTATGCCTGAAAATATTTTGGAATTGGGAACTTCACTCGGGATATCTACATCATATTTGGCTATAGGCAATCCTAGTTCTACAGTAACAACTTTGGAAGGATCTGAAGCAGTTGCATCAATAGCCATGGAGAATTTTGCTAAACTCAGGCTTAAAAACATTAAGCTAGTTTACGGTGATTTTGACAATACTTTGCCGATTTTATTAAAAAACATGAAAGAAATTGACTTTGCTTTTATAGACGGAAACCATAAAAAGGAGGCTACAATAAAGTACTTTCAACAGATTTTAAAGAAATCCACAAATCATACCATCATGGTTTTTGACGATATCCATTGGTCAAAAGGAATGGAAAATGCTTGGGAAGAAATTAAAAAATCAGATTCTATAAAATTAACATTGGATTTCTTTTCTTTTGGTATAATTCTATTTGACAAAAGATTTGGCTCAGGTAATCATTATAGCGTTATTGAAAGAAAATTTAAACTTTGGAAATAATATCAGCACTACTGGATATTGAAAATTTAGGCGACCCGATATACAAGATTTTCAATTAATATCAAATAGGTATAATACTATTAATATTCAATTTTACTCCAGTATATTCTTTACTCTTCTCAAGAGACTTCTTCAAGTCAAAATCATTTTGACAACAACTATAATAAAATCGCTTCTTTTTAAGATATTTCGCAAGATATTCTTGCTCTGTTTGCCCCGGAGTAGGAACTAAGATTGCTTTTTTACCTAAAACTGCTAGATCCATTATTGTCGAATATCCTGACCTTGAAATAATAATATCACTCTGACAAATTACTTCATTTAGTTCTTGTGACAATAAATAATTCTTAACTTCTACATTATCGTTTAAAGCATAACTACATTGTTCTTTCACTTTTCCTCTAATTACAATAACTTTTTTATCAAAACTGTTGAGTTGAGCTAAAATTATTTTTTCAAAAATTGATCTTTGTGGTTCCGGCCCGGATAAAACAACTGCAATATCATATTTTTTTGCTGATTTTGCCGGATTAAATCTGGAAAGAGGCCCGATGAATTTGAATTTTTCTGATGCATTCACAGCAGATAGTTCTCCTGAAAGACGACTAATACCACTAAAATCAGGTATCCATATCTCATCAAACTTCCTTATCAAGTATCTTATGAACCCTGTTCCCCATTTCGCCAATAAAACATTATTAAGCTTAATGTTCAGTTGATGAGTTATCAAAACACTTTTTATTGTTGAACTTCTAGCTCCATATCTATTATCTGAAATAATCAAGTCCGGTTTAATTTTTTGAACTATTGAATTTATGGCTGCTTTTTCTTTGTAAATAGCATTAAAGATTGAAAACGAAGAGATAATTACGTTTAAAACTATTGAGTTGTAATTGTAGGAAATATTATATCCGGGTAAGTTGTGAAAAATTAATTTTGGGTATTCCTTTTTGAGGAAAGTCAAAGCCTCCCCGTCTGATGCTATGTGAACAACATATTTTTTTAACAAAAACGAATCAATTATTGGAATTGATCTAGTAGAATGACCAAGCCCCCAATTTAATATTGCTATTAAAACAGTAGGTTGCAAATTATTTATTTTATTCTGATCTCATCTCCTTCTCCATCAACAAATTTGTATTCATTGATACCATAAAAATCATCTTTGTGCAGTCTAATCCATTTATTAAATTCAAAAAACCATTTCATCTGCAAAGACGGGAATCCATGTTTTATATAAGCATAAACATAAGGATTAACATACATATTCAACTTAGATTTATTACCTGAATTGACTATATATTTCAAATCCCTTTCCAAGTCGTCAATAATCAAAGAAGTAGGTTGTACTTTACCTGTCCCTCCACATAGTGAGCATATCTCTAGGGTATTGATTTTGATAGCCGGTTTTGTCCTTTGGCGTGTAATTTGCATCAACCCAAATCTACTCAATGGCAAAACAGTATGCTGAGCTCTATCATTTGCCATGTATTTTTTCATTTCATTGTAAAGCATACGTTTATTCTCTGCTCTGCGCATATCGATAAAATCAACAATTATCAATCCCCCAAGATCTCTTAATCTTAGTTGTCTGGCTATTTCTTTTGCAGACTCCAAATTAACCGCAATCGCTGCTTCCTCCTGAGAATTTCTACGCATCTTTGGACCGCTATTTACATCTACAACATGCATTGCTTCAGTATGCTCTATTATAATATATGCACCACTTTTTAGGGTAAATGTACTACCAAATGAAGATTTTATTTGTTTATTTATTCCTAATTGTTGAAAAATAGGAGTATTCCCATTGTAATGTTTCACTATCTTTACTTGGCTTGGAGATATTTGTTTCATATACTCCTTCACATTATTGTAAAAATCCTTATCATTGACAATAATCTTATTAAAGGTATCATTCAGAATATCCCGAAGAAGAACCGAAGCTTTATCTATTTCAGTAAGCAGTTTGACAGGAGCTTGAGCTGTTTTAAGCTCTTCAAACATTTTGTTCCATTTCTCCTGCAATCCCTTCATTTCTTCGTGCAATACAGAAACACTTTTCCCTTCAGATGCGGTACGAGTAATCACACCAAAGTACTTAGGTTTTATACTTTCTATCAAAAACTTCAACCTTTTCCTTTCCTCTTCACTTTGAATTTTTTTGGAAATCGCTACTGTATTAGAAAACGGAACTAACACCAAATATCTACCGGCAATAGTCATCTCGCTTGTCAGACGAGGTCCTTTGGTTGAAATCGGTTCTTTGAGTATTTGTACCAAAACAATTTGATCTTTTTTTAATACATCCACTATTTTACCGTGCTTGTCAATTTCCTTTTCAGCTTTAAAGTTTTCAAGAGATGGTACTGAATTTTTATCAGACCTTGCAATATTGATATACTTATTCAAGGATCTAAGCTGAGGACCCAAATCGGAATAATGCAAAAAAGCATTGCGCTGATATCCTATATCAACGAATGCACTATTATGCCCCGGAACAAGCTGTTTCACTCGACCTAGATAAATATCTCCTACAGCGAAGTTACTATTTGTGTTCTCTTTATGAAACTCTACTAACTTTGATTCCTCAACTAATGCTATCTCTACAGAACCCTTAGTAGAATTAATAATCAATTCTCTTTCCACAATTTCTTCCAATTTATAACGACTTAATAAACAAAGTCGAAAAACAATCAACAGGTAGTGACCATTAAGACACTACCTGTATGATTTTAATTTTTAACCACATAATAAAAGTGTTGCATCATTTCATACATGTTCTAAACCTAAAAGCATTGTTCTTTCTACATACAACTCATACATGTATCTTCTCATAACTTCAGCCATGAAAAACATCCTGCATCTTGTTCAATGCTATGCATGCCAAAACCTCTACAAGCTAAAATTCAATAATTTTTATGGTATTTTGTATTCTCACAAATGATAATATATTATCAAATTATTGTAAAAAAAATAATAATCCCATCAAAAACAATCAAACTTTAAAAAAAATGCTCGTTTGTGTTCATACACTATATAAAAACAACTCAGACTTATACGTCACAACACGCTAGTCACGATACTAGTGTTTCTTCTTCTTATGTCTGTTCTTCCTCAATCTCTTTTTCCTCTTATGGGTAGCTATCTTATGTCTCTTTCTCTTTTTACCACTTGGCATATGCGCTAATATTTACTTTGTTAATAAATTATTACTTAACATTTTTCTTAACGGCATCAACAAAAACCTTAGATGGCTTAAATGATGGAATAAAATGCTCAGGAATTACAATTGGTCTATTTTCCTTAATATGACGTCCTATTTTCTTTGCTCTTTTCTTCAATACAAAAGAACCAAAACCTCTAATATACACATTTTCTCCACCTTCTAAGGCACTCTTAATTTCCTTAAAGAAGTGCTCTAAAGTTACTAATACGTCTACCTTTGCAATATTCGTATCTTCTGATATTCTTGATACCAAATCCGCTTTTCTCATTTTTTAATACTGTTTAATTTAACTAATTATTTGAATTCGAGTTGCAAAGGTCGTAAAATTAATTGAATAAATAAAATTATTTATAAAATTTTTTCAATATTTTATTAATGAAGCAAATTAAGCCTCCATAACTAAAACCCCGGCATGAAGTTAAGACCAAAAATCAACTTGCTTTTATCCTCCAACGGATATGCCAAATAAGGCTCAACTACCATTGCACCAAACAAATTCACTCTCAATGAAACTCCTACACTTTTTGCTATTTTTGGCTTAATATACTTTAATTGTCCATTGACACTAACAGGTTCGCCATCTTTAAAATGGCTAAACTCATCAAAAGCCACTCCGATATCAGCAAACACTGCTAAATCGCTTAAAAAATATTTGGATTTTATCAATGCCAACCTTTCAACCCCCGTAAACGGCAATCTAACCTCAAAATTACCCATAATTATTTTTGAACCTAGCATATGATCCAAGTAACTCAAATTATCCAATACCGGATTGGAGCCAAAACCGAAGCTATATCCTCTTACCATTCCCATCTGTCCAATATAAAATGGGTAAACAGAATTCACATTGTTCTCAAACCTCAAATACGACATTCCTCTTATAGCCAAACTGACGGGTTTTATCCAATAATAATACCTAAAGTCTCCCAATATACTTTGATAATCATCTGTTCCAAAATGCTTTTCTATGCTTACTCTATATTTATATCCGGCTAGCGGAGATGTGACCCCATTATACGAATTATCTCCTACTACAGCAAGATTCACACTTGAGCTAAAACCTTTAATCAATCGAAAATACTGACTAAAAGGTAACGTATCCGGCACATCAACCCTTTCTCTCTCCCCCCTACCGATATAACCATATGGATATGCCTGATAATAATCATAAATTTTATCTTGCCTGAAACTTCTATATCCTCCCGTCACACCACCTTCAATCCTCAGTGTTGTCGAAAATGGATACTGCCAAAACCCATTCAGACTTTCATCAAAAACCCTTAAAATATTTGTTGTAATTCTATCCACTATAATTGTATCTCCTTGGATTGGGAGAGCATACCCACTTTCTCCTTTACGATATCCTGTTGAATATGGAACGTGGGACAATCCCACCCCCCAATTGATTCTATTCTGCCGGTTTATATACATCAATTGTCCTCCAAAATCATAAATCTCCCCATTCATTGACAACCGCGAATACAATTGATGATTGCCCAACATATCGCTAAATAATAAATCTATACCTCCTGCCAATCCCGTGTAAGTACTAAAAGACGAGCTACCTACACCTACAGATGTTCCGCCCCCAATATAATCCAGTTTAAATCTAGGCCTATACCTTCTATCTTCAAACTTCGCCACACTTACCAAACCTAAATGCCCTATCTTATCAAGATTTGCATTCACCACATCCGTAGCCAGTTTATTTGGTTTTGGCAAAGTACCTGCTCTCATATCGACATCATCAATAGCCACTTCTTTATTTAGAAATTTATCGAATTTTGATTGATAAATAGAATATGTCCTATTATTATATAGTGTATATAAAATCCTCCCTTTTTTCTTTGCAATCGAAATAGCAGGAGAGTACTCGGTAATACCACTAATCCCAACCACAAAGTCGGTTTTCTGATATACTTTACCGGATTCTTTTTCATACATATACATATTCCTAAAACCATCCCTATTCGAAAGGAAATAGATATTATCATCCTTGTCAAAAACGGGATTAAGGTTATCTGCACCTTTGAATATCGGCAAATTTGATTTACTCCCCGACTTTACATCAAGCACAGCAATATTCATCACCCATTTTCCATGAGTTCTGCCTTCTTTTATACTTATAGCATCTGTGGCAAATACAAGCTTCCGACCATCTAGAGAAAAATCTGCATGAATTTCAGAATACCTGTCATTTGTTAATCGTTTCAACCTTTTTGATTTGAAATAATACGCGTATAAATCAACCTGCCCTTCAACCAGTCCGGTCAACACAATATATTTACCATCCGGAGACCATACAGGATTAGTAAATGCTCTAAGATTGTTTATTTTTATTTCATCCAAAGTTTTTCCGGACTTCGGTTCTTTTAAAACCAGAATATTCTTTCCTTTTTTAAAGGCAACAAATGCAAATTTTTTACTGTTAGGTGACCATGTACCTGATGATTCTAAAAAATTGTAGTTATCTATATGTGCGTCTTTCACTTTGCTGGACAACTTTCTAATGATTTTTCCGGTATTGGTTTTTGCCAAATACCAATCCGTGGTAAAAACATCTTTTTCCGATATGAAAATCATATATTTTCCATTCGGACTGATGGATGGCGACACATTCATCTTACCGGCATTTTTACTAGACACGACTTTTCTCCCAACTGTCTTTTCCTTTGAATATTTTATAAAATTTGAATAGTAATTTTTTAGCGAACTTACCCATTTTTCACTCAACTCCTTATAACCGGTGTGCAAAGTAGAATCAATAGCAATTTGAAGTCCATATAATGCTGTATTAACAAAAAGCGGCTTTATCGCTTCATCACCATATGTTCCGGCTATAAATGACCAAAATGCCTGCCCATATCTATATGGAAAATACTTTGGATCATTCAAGTGTCTGATATTCGGAATATCATCATTAAAAACAGCATCTCTCATCCACATTGAAGTATATGCATCATTTCTGCCTTTAGACAAATACTCTGCCATCCCTTCAACCATCCATAAAGGAATATTCTGCAGTGACCTCAATGAAGTAGAATCACCATTGATTATAGCATTATACTGAAAAGCATGAACTAACTCATGACCCAACACATGAAAATCCTGTTGGTTTGTAAAAGAAACCGGAATAACTACTCTATTTTTAAAAGCTTCGGTAACACCACCTGTACCTATACCAATAGATCCTCCTATCGCATTTGTTTGTTGAAAATCCGCATGATTATTATATAAAAGAATTGGGTTTTTTTCTAAAAAAGTATCTCGGAAGATGGCTTGATGCAATCTATACCAAAGTTCTGCAAATTGCCCCTCTTCATTAATCTTGTATCCATTGTCCATATAATAATACAAATCAAAATTAGGTGTTTCTTTTACTTTGAAATTAAAATTCCTATATTTTGGCTTATTTCTTCCAAAACCCTGTGCACTCATATCCACAATAATTGCAAAAAAGATCAATATAAAAAACAAAAAAGATTTTGACATAAAAGTGTGTTCATTTACCATAACTCTATTATTTAATAAAAATGCAATATAGTACAATTAACTGAATCCATTATATATTTTCAAAACAAAAAACGCACAAACGACAAAACTCATTATATAATATTCGCTAAAAGTTATAATTTTTTAAACAAATCCGTCAAGGTATCTGATAAAAAACCCCTTATAAATCATTTTTTTTCGTATAATTCATAAAAAAACAACGTTTTTTTTGATTTTTCTTTATTGTTTACTTGACTTTCAAAAACATTTTACATACCTTTGTGTTTGTTAAGGTTACATCAGCTTTAACACAACAACCATTAAATAATATTAAAATCGAACTGAAATGAAAAAATTATTACTATTTTTATTATTCTTAAGCATTTTGTTTACTTTTACTGCTAATTCGCAAAGTTGCGACATTACATTCAATCCCGAGACTGCAGATTATGTTGCAGGAGAAACGTACAGTGTAATATTATGTTTCAAGGACTATACCGCTACCGGTTTACCGGAAAACGAAAAAGCTACATGGGAAGACTATTTTGTGAATTTTACTGCAGATGGAACAAACGCGGTTTGGGAAGCTTTGGGTGCGGGAAACACATTTTCCAGTTCTTACTGTATAAAAGTTACATTTGTAGCTGGTCCTGTAAATTCCATTAGTATTGGAGCTAAAGCCACAGGCAATACAAATGGATGTGTACAAGTTGAGTCAAATTCATACTCAACAGTTCCGATTGAACTAAAATCATTTACAGCAGAAAACAAAGGTGATATTGTGAATTTAAACTGGTCAACTCTTTCTGAAATAAATTTTGACTATTTTACTGTTGAGATGTCTCTAAATGGGGAAGATTTCGAATCAGTTACTGATATAAAGGGAGCAGGAGAAAGCAGAGATCTTCAAGACTATGAGTTTAAAATGTCATTAAATGAAAAACTTAAAAGATATCCATTTCTTTATTTTAGATTGAAGCAAACAGATTTGGATGGTGCTTACACGTATTCTGATATAATTACATTATCAACCAGAACAGATAATTTATTGGATTTTGGTGTCAACAATGCTTATTATAGCAATAATAATATTCATCTTGACATCGCTTCATTTATTGCGGAATCACTTGATATTAAAATCATAAGCATAACAGGACAAAATATTTACAATCAAAATTACGATGTAACTACCGGGATGAATTCAATTAACTTGCCCATCAGCACTAATTATTCAGGAATCGCTGTTATACAAATCGCCAATAACAATAAAATAATTACTAAAAAAGTGTTTATTGATTAAAACACAATAAAAATAATATATAAAAAAGCCTTGATAAAAAAATCAAGGCTTTTTTAATATATTATTCAGATAAAAACACATAGTTTAAAATAATATATATATCTTTGCAAATTGTAATTTAATCTTTAAATAATTATAATTAAAAAAGAACAATTGTGTTAAATCCGGAACGATATTTAATAACATCTGCCTTACCTTATGCAAATGGTCCACTGCATATAGGTCACTTATCGGGTGCCTATCTAAGTGCGGACATATTTGTGAGGTTTCTCAGAATGATGAACAAGGATGTAGTTTTTGTTTGTGGTTCTGATGAGAACGGAGCTGCGATTACGATGAGAGCCAAGAAGGAAGGCATCAAGCCACAGGAAATAATAGATAAATATCATGCCCAATTTTCCGAAGCATTTGAAAAAATGGGAATATCATTTGATATTTATCACCGCACATCCTCAGAATTACATAAAGAGACTGCACAAGAGTTTTTCTTAGATCTATATAATAAAGGAATATTTCAAGAGATTGATTCAGAACAGTATTACGATGAGAAAGCTAAACAATTCCTAGCTGATAGATACATCACCGGAACATGTCCAAAATGTGGTCATACTGAAGCGTATGGTGATCAATGTGAAAACTGTGGATCGACATTGAGCCCTTTGGAATTGATCAATCCAATTTCTACTTTGACTCAGGAAAAACCAATACTAAAGAAAACCAAACACTGGTATCTTCCTTTAAATAAATACGAGAATTGGTTGAATGATTTCATTGTAGAAGGAAAATTGGACGAAAAATATCATCACGATGTATCAAAATGGAAAAATCACGTAATAGGGCAATGCAAATCATGGCTAGATGGTGGATTACAACCTAGAGCTATGACTAGGGATTTGGACTGGGGCGTAGATGTTCCACACGAAATAAAAGACTCAGAAGGCAAAAAGTTATACGTTTGGATGGATGCGCCAATCGGTTACATTTCTGCTACGAAGTATTGGGCAGAGAAGAACGATACCGATTGGAAGTCATATTGGCAAAATGACGATACGGCTTTGATTCATTTCATAGGTAAAGACAATATAGTATTTCATTGTCTGATATTTCCTGCAATATTAAAAGCTAAAGAGAATTATATTCTTCCAATCAATGTTCCTGCAAATCAATTTATGAACCTAGAAGGAAATAAAATCTCAACTTCTCGAAATTGGGCCGTATGGGTAAATGAATACATTGAAGATTTTCCTCAAAATATTGATGAATTGAGATATAATCTCATAAAAAACATGCCGGAACATAAGGATAGTGAGTTTACATGGAAAAATTTTCAAGAGACCAATAACAATGAACTCGTAAATAATATAGGTAATTTTGTAAACAGAGTTGTTGTATTGACCAATAAGTATTACAATGGTTTAGTACCGGAATTTGACCAAGACAGCATGTTCAAGGGGGTTTGGGATGAAGATTTTGGTGGATTTCATGAAACCGAAATGCTATCACTTCACGATGAGTTACAGTATCTAAACTCCTATTTAAGAAAATACGAGTTTAGAGCAGCATTAAAAACTCTGATGAACATATCTGCAAAAGGAAATCAATTATTGCAGTTCAATGAGCCATGGAAATTGATAAAAGAAGATCCTGAAAGCGTAAAAGCAATAATGAATTTAGCACTTCAAATAGTAAATGTTTTATCAATAGCTTCCTATGTTTTCATGCCTTTTACTTCTGCCAAACTCAGAAAATTATTAGTACTTCCTGAGATTGAGGGTAAAGGTGAGCTTTTGGAGTTATTGGATGAATTGGCTCTTGGGGAATTGCCGTTAGAAACAGGTCATAAAATAAATAAACCTGCACATCTTTTCTCAAAAATAGAAGACGATGTAATAGAAGCCCAAATAGAAAAGCTTAAAAAAAGTCAAAAGGATGAAAAAACAGCTACAATTTCTTCAGATAATGAAAAAAAAGATACTTCAAACAAAGCATATAAAAAACAAATTAATTTTGAAGACTTTACCAAACTTGATTTGAGAACAGGCACGATAAAGTCAGCGGAAAAGATAAAGAAAGCAGATAAATTATTAAAACTCATTATTGATCTTGGAGACTGTGAAAGAACGGTGGCATCCGGCATAGCAGCTCAATATTCTCCGGATCAAATAATCGGAAAAAAAGTAATCCTATTAGCAAATCTTGAGCCAAGAAAAATTAGAGGTGTAAAATCACAAGGAATGATTCTTATGGCAGAAGATAGTCAGGGGAAACTAAGTTTTATAAATACTGACGTGGAATTAGAAAATGGCAGCATGGTTAATTAGTGCCTGTCCAAAAATTATGAATATAATCTTTTTGCGATATTTATATAATAAATTCATCAAGTAATCTGTTTGACTAGTTGTAAATATTTTTAAACTTATAAATTTTAAATACTATGGCGTTAGAACTAACTGATGCAAATTTCAAAGAAGAAATTATCAATTATAAAGGATTAACCGTTGTCGATTTTTGGGCAGTATGGTGTGGACCTTGTAAAATGATTGGACCAATAATTGAAGAAATTGGTGAAAAATTTGATGGAGTAAAAGTTGGAAAATTAGATGTTGACAATAATCCTGATACAGCTATAGAATACGGTATCAGAAGTATTCCTACAGTACTATTCCTAAAAAATGGAGAAGTCGTTGAGAAACACGTAGGTTCAGCTCCCAAATCCGTATTTTTTGAAAAAGTAGAGACGCTTTTAAACTCTTAAAACTGTATCGAGGCAAAAAAAAGAAATATTTTATCAAAATATTTTGCCTGTTGCGATACTTTACATTTTTTTAATGACAATTACTCAAGTTGAAACCATTGTTAATATTTAATGCCAAATTGGTAAGTTTTTATTCTTGAGTAATTGTTTTTATTTTATTGGCATTTTTCAGTGGTGAATGCATAAAAATTTGACTATTGCAAATTGAGTTTTTTGTATAGACACTGGAATTAAACAACATCAAATTCGATTATGGATTTTTTTAAAGATTACGATCTTAAACAAATAGAAAACCTTAATCTTTTCGCTAAACAAGTAGTTGAAGGATTTATTATTGGGCTTCACAAAAGCCCTTTCCATGGCTTTTCTGTTGAATTTGCTGAACATAGACTATACAATTCAGGAGAACCTACAAAAAATATTGATTGGAAAGTTTTTGCCAGAACAGATAGATTATATGTCAAGAAATATGAAGAAGAGACTAATCTTAGATGTCAAATAGTAATTGATACCTCTTCATCAATGTATTTCCCTATTGAAAAAAAAGATAAAAACCATATCAATAAACTGCGTTTTTCATCATTAGCTGCAGCATCTTTGATGAATTTATTGAAGAGACAAAGGGATGCATTTGGACTATCGCTTTTTGATGAAGAAGTCACAGTCCACACAAAAACAAAATCAAGCACAAAGCATTATTCTCTTCTATTAAGCCAACTTGATAAGTTTATTTCAAGCCCCGAAATGAATACAAAGACCTTTGCTACATCAGCACTACATGAGATTGCAGAGAATGCTCATAAGAGGTCTTTAGTTATTATTTTTAGTGATTTGCTCGATTCTTACAGTTCATTAGATGACCTCTTTTCAGCATTACTGCATTTGAAGCACAACAAACACGAAGTAATTCTTTTTCATGTGGCAGATGATGATAAAGAATGGAAATTGAATTATGAGAACCGTCCATATTTATTTATAGACATGGAATCAGGTGAAAAAATAAAACTCCAAACAAATGAGGTAAAAGAACTTTATAAGAATAGAATGACAACTTATAGGGATACTATTAAAAATAAATGTTTGCAATATAACATTGATTACATTGACGCTGATATAAAAAAAGGATTTTATCCTATTCTAAACTCATATCTGATAAAGCGAAACAAAATGATTTAACTTGATTCTATAAAGTGTATTTTTAAAATTCGGGACAAACAAGTCCCTCATTTGTTTGTTCACCTAGATAACTTACCGACAATTCAAAGGCTGCAAGATTTTTTCTGGAATTCACAAAGTGTGTAAGAACAAAATCGTACGATGTACCAATCATGAAATTTTTATATTGTACTCCAAAAAACGGCACGATAGCACCTACCCCGAAAGAATCTAAATCTTTTATGGTATGAACACTTAGTCCAAAATGCAAAGCGATTAAATCCCAGTTAAATGAGGATACCTTAACATTTGAGCCTAAATCCAAATCCATAAAAGGACCTTGAATCACAAATCTGATACGAGGTTGAACTGTAACAAAAGATGCAGATTTATAATCAAGTGATGTATGGATAGTGATTTTAGGATACAAACCATTTGAATTTGTAATATTATCTTGATTTCTGTAAAATGAAATATTAGGTGTTGAAAAATGCTGATATGCGATACCTGTACCAAAAACAGTATTATTATTAGGTGTGACTGTATAATAGACACCAAGCGAAAAATCACCCACAGCAAAATTATTTGCCAATACAGGTTCTCTTGTTGGAAATGTGTAGGCATCTATTTTATTAAACATATCACCAAATGTCAAATGCTCTCTGTTAATATTCTTTTGTATGACACCTCCCTGAAAACCTACTCCAATAAACTGATTAGTGCGAAACCCCAAAGCTTTATGAAAAGTAAGACTTAGATTAATAACATTAGTATTAAAATCATAAATATCAACTCTATCGTTGATGAAATATAGGCCTACTGCTAGTATATCTTTTGAAAATTTATTAAAAGTATTGAATTTATATTTAATATCAGCCGACACTACATAGGTCTTAAACTTTGTATCAAGCGCTCCCCTTCCTTGTTCACGGTACTGGCTTGAAACTCTGACAAACCCATTAAAAAGTCCGGTAAGTGCAGGATTAAGGTATGCTCCGGACACATAGGGTTGACTAAAGTTAATATCTTGACCAGTCAAACTACCAAAATACAATAAAAAAACAACTAAATACTTTATCCTATAGCCCATAAATTAAAAATTTGCACAAAATTAAAATTTTTATCTTTGCATCATGCATTAAAACATTTATTTTTCATTACTATTGTGTTTTATCTAATCTAAAATTGGATTTTTCAATTAGAATAATCGTATTTACCCAAAAATAAAGAAAAAAAACACTAGCAAATAAGCTGAATCCATCATTTTTTTTGTTTATAATTTAGTTTGGTATAATCAAAATACACATTATATTATTTAGTTAGTCTTCAAATAACGAAATAATATTAAATTTCATAGGGCTTTTATTTTGTCAAGCCAAATATTAATTTTATTTTTATCCCATAATTGCATCGAAAGATGATAATTTCTTTTTTTAATTAAATTTAATCATTTTATAAACAATTAAGTTATGGCAGCAGAATATAGTTTAAATGACTTTATGGCAGGGCTTAAAAAGCGTGACCCTAATCAACCTGAATTTCATCAGGCAGTACATGAAGTTGCAGAAGTAGTAATTCCATATATCAATGAGCATCCTGAATATCACGGATTGAGCTTACTTGAAAGAATTGCGGAACCTGAAAGAGTAATCCAGTTTAGAGTTGTTTGGACTGACGACAACAACAATATCCAAATCAACAAAGGATACAGGGTAGAATTCAATAGTGCAATTGGACCATACAAAGGCGGATTGAGATTTCATCCTACTGTAAACTTGAGTATTTTAAAATTCTTAGGTTATGAACAAACACTAAAGAATAGTCTTACAACATTACCTATGGGTGGTGGTAAAGGAGGATCTGACTTTGACCCAAAAGGCAAATCAGATAACGAAGTAATGAGGTTTACACAAGCATTTATGCAAGAATTATTTCGTCATATCGGCCCTAACACTGATGTTCCTGCCGGTGATATCGGTGTAGGAGGAAGAGAGATAGGATTCTTATTCGGAATGTACAAAAAACTAAGAAATGAATTTTCCGGGATATTGACAGGAAAAGGCCTTTCATGGGGTGGTAGTCTTATCAGACCTGAAGCAACAGGTTACGGTTCTGTATATTTCATGAATGAAATGTTAACAGCAAAAGGAAACTCAATAGAAGGTAAAAAAGTGCTTGTTTCAGGATCAGGAAACGTAGCTCAATACACCATAGAAAAAGTATTGGATTATGGTGGAACTCCTATTACAGCTTCTGATTCATCAGGAACTATTTATGACCCAGATGGAATTGATAGAGAAAAGCTAGCTTACATTATGGATCTTAAGAATAATAGAAGAGGAAGGATTAAAGAATATGCAGATAAATTTGGAGTAGAGTATTTTGAAGGAAAGAGACCTTGGAATATCAAGGCTGACTTAGCATTCCCTTCAGCAACTCAAAATGAAATTTCTAAAGAAGATGCTGATAATCTAATCAAGAATGGTGTAATTGCTGTTTGCGAAGGAGCAAACATGCCTTCAACTCCGGAAGCTATTGAAATTTTCCAAAAAGCAAAAATTCTTTATGCTCCAGGTAAAGCTTCAAATGCAGGTGGTGTTGCAGTATCTGGATTAGAAATGTCTCAAAACAGTTTAAGATTATCTTGGACAAGCGAGGAAGTTGACGAAAAATTGCATAACATCATGAAAGACATTCACCAAAACTGTCAAAAATATGGCGGAGGTAGTGATTGGACTGATTATGTAAGAGGTGCAAACATAGCAGGATTTGTAAAAGTTGCAGATGCTATGATAGCTCAAGGGTACGTTTAGTTTTTAACCAAGTGGATATTAGGGGCTTACCAAACGGTAGCCCCTATTTTAGTGTCTGTCTATAAAGTGCTTGATTTTAATTGACTCTAGAGGCAGACACTATATATTTCAAATAAGTTTCATTGTCGTATTTTGACAATAAAATAGAAATATTTAGAAATTATTAACAATTCTGTAACTTTTACTTAGATTTGTCGTTATGTTAGTATACAATAAAAATTTTAGTGTATGAAACGATTTATCAAACAACATATTTTTATTATAATAATTGGGATTTTTTCTCTGATATCGACTGGTTTTTTGATTGGAGACTATCACTTTTCAAACAATAACAAAGCTATTGCAAACATCTCTTCAAACTCGGTAGAGAAAGAAGTTAAATATGAAGAAGAAGAGTTTGAATCAAGTGATTTTAGTATATTTAAAAATATATCCGAAGCCATTGATGAAATATTTTCCTTAGGTTTTTAATCAACAAAATTCTCCTCAATTCTTTTTTTATTTATTCGGTCAGCTTTCTTTTTTTAGTTTATAGCCATTTAAGAAAGACTTAATATCCATCCTTTTTTTCCCTTGCATTTTCACATCAAGTATATTGATAAAACCATCATTTGTTGCTATTTTAAAATATTTTTTATTGTCCGTCAATATCTTCCCTGGTATTACTACTTGTGCATTTTGTTCTTTCCCTCCCTTATAAATCTTAAATATCTTATCGTCAATTGTAGTCCAAGCTCCGGGATACGGGCTTAAACCCCTAATAAAATCATAGACTTCTTTCGAACTTTTGCTCCAATCTATTTCGCAATCTTCTTTAAATATTTTTGGAGCTGAACTAGCCTTTGATGAATCCTGTGGTTTTAACTCCACATTTCCTGCTTTTATACCTTTCGCTGTTTTAAGCACAACTTTAGCTCCCAATTTCATAAGTCTATCGTGCAATTCTCCTGCTGACTCATCATCCCCTATAGCAATCTTTTCTTGAAATAAAATATCCCCGACATCAATTTTATGCTGCAACTTGAACGAAGTTACTCCGGTTTCTTTTTCTCCTCTGATTATCGACCAGTTAATAGGAGCTGCTCCCCTAAACTTTGGCAACAAAGAAGAGTGCAAATTGTATGTACCCAAAGGTGGCATATCCCAAACTACTTCCGGCAACATTCTAAATGCAACAACTATCTGGAGGTCTGCTTTCAAACATTTAAGCTCTTCTAAAAAATCAGCAGCTTTCAAGTTTTTGGGTTGCAACACTTTAAGATTATGCTGTAAGGCATACTTTTTCACATCGGATTCGATAAGCTTTTTCATGCCCCTACCCCCATATTTATCAACAGAAGTAATGACTCCCACTATGTTAAATCCATTTCTTCTTAGGATATCCAATGATGGAACTGCAAATCCGGGAGTCCCCATAAATACAATAT
>Ga0256833_1000078_pt1 | contig 71853 bp, 100 predicted proteins | sample 356284metaG_FD_190535 | JGI IMG/M metagenome (GOLD analysis project Ga0256833, IMG submission 190535) | Hydrothermal vent microbial communities from Mid Atlantic Ridge, Atlantic Ocean - 356-284 | ecosystem: Environmental > Aquatic > Marine > Hydrothermal vents | place: Atlantic Ocean: Mid... | reverse complement strand
AGAAGGAACTTCCACGACTCTGTTAACAGGGACCCTCTCGAAATCTGTTACAAAACCCAATTTTGTAAACAAGTTGTTACAAAATAAGATATTCAATAGTGAAGTACAAAGGATAAGAAAAGATCAACTCGACAAAGTTAATGAGATAGCTTTAAAACATGGAAGAAAAAGATTTTCTGAAGTTCTTGATCTTCTGTTATACTGCTATGATTACTTAGAAGAAATTCGTAATAAGTACAACCTTTCATCGATTGTAGATGCGATCGAATACATCGACGAAAATTTACCTAAGAATGAGGCAGATGTTATCGTACACGAAGTGCTAACACTACTTAGAAAATTACATCTTGACGACCCAGTACTTGAAAAAACGCTCATATCCATTTTGTTTAAGATTAAGCTGAGAGGAGAAGATCCAAAAGAAGTGTGTAGATGGGGGGTTTTATGATTAACACTTTTTTATGATTGACTCTTCTGAAGTGATTAAAATTTCAGCAATCGCTACGGTGATGGGCATGAGTGGGCATGATGGGGCATCATCGGGCATGAGTGGGCATCATTATGAGAGAGTAAGAATTATAATCAGGTCAGATATTTTACGGGAATTAAGGGATTTAGGAGTGGATGTTAATACTGTTATAAATAGACTTTTAGAGAACTTTTTGGTAGCTTATAGAGTTTTCTGGGTAGAATACGACGCCGGGGGTGGGATTCGAACCCACGCGGGCGAAGCCCATCGGTTTAGCAGACCGACGCCTTACCACTCGGCAACCCCGGCTTCTGGTTAATGTAGTGTTTTCTCTCTTTTTAAACATTTTGCCCGATTGTCGCATTATGCTGTTTTAAAACTTTTAACTATGCAGTCGAAAACAGGAAATAATAAAATCGAAAGTGAGATATATTCATTAATACTTCCATCTATATGCGGGGAATTAAGCCAGCGGTTCTGGTTATACTGGCAGTAGCTTTGATATCCATAGCACCTGTTTCCGCATTGGAGCAGTCATGTGCACTTTGCCATCCAAACATTACTGCAAACTTTTCTAAAAGTCTTCACTACACAATAGCGGGAATAAGAATAGGTTTTGAAGAAGGTGCGGGGCATTACTTTCATATAAAGAAGCTGCCGAAGTTTTGCTGGCAGTGTCACATTGAGAACTGTACAAAATGCCACACATATCACGAAGAGATTCCCAACATGAGTGTTTGCGTTGACTGTCACAGGCACAATACGGGCGTCAATTACGAAGGCTACTTAATCGATTGGAGTCGTAAGGGTCCTAATCCAGATATACACTACGTTTACGGGCTAAATTGTACTGATTGTCACAGCAGTGCTGAGATACATGGAGATGGACATGAATACACCTTTAGCTGGTATGCCGTAAAAGTTCGCTGCCTCGACTGCCATGGTAAAAAGAACATGACCGTTCACGGAATAAAGGTTAAACCTTACAATCCAAACCTATTAGTTCACAAATTACACGCGAAGAAAGTCTCTTGTATAGCCTGTCATGCTACTTGGTACCAGACTTGCGTTAACTGCCACTTGGAGACTGGCAAGTATGATTATGTAACTACAAACGAATTTCACCTAATTGTTGGACCGGATGGAAAACTCTATCCTGCAGTGAGGATGGTTGTATCCTACCACAATAAAACATATACAAGCTTAGGATTGATAATGCCACACACAATAAGTGCAAAAGGAAGACCTTGTAAAGACTGCCATTGTAATAGCAGCGTTGTATTCTGTCCAAAAGTGAATTCTATAGTTGGACCACCGGGTGTTGCTTGCCCACCACCAAACTTGAACTTAACGTGTCTGGCTGAGAACTATACTCTGATCTCACCAGACGAAAAAATAGCTCAGCCACCATCTGATATAGTTGTTGACTTGCACAACCTGGGGATACCTCTGAAAATAAACATAACACAGCTTGGAACTCTAATAATAACTGCTGTACTGATAGGAATTGCAATACACCTTATTAAGCGCAGAATTACCCTTGGGAGGTGGATTGGATGAGCGAGCAGAATTACGAGACAGTTGAAGTAGTAAGGCATCACTTACCTTATAGGTTAATGCACTGGGGCATAGTTATCACGGGCCTTATAATAGGTTGGACGGGCTTGAGGCTTGGAAACCTTTACGGAATTTCTTGGCCAGACATGCAAACGGCATTGAAAATACACGTTTACCTCGGATTTGTCTTTGGATTCCTATGGGTTTTACTCTTTGCATATGTCGTCAAACACGAGTGGAAGTGGTTTTCTCCTAAGAGATTTCCTTACGCCATAAAATTCTTTATAAAAGAAGCTCTTGCTTGGACGGGATTAGGGCCACACATCGAAGATCCGAGAGGTTACGATCCTGAAAAAGGTGAGTACGTTGAAAAGTTGATACCGACTGAAGTCATGGTCCTCTGGATGTACTTGCTAATGGCAGCTGTTATGGGCATTACAGGATTTGCTCTTTACTTCAGAACGCAGTTTGCACCTCTAATAAACTTTGCGAACCAGATAGCTCCAATGTTTGGTCTTAGTAGTGGGATTATGCTTTTAAGAGCTATACACAGGCTTTTCATGTATCTATTCCTGATGACGATGCTGATACACGCTTACGCAGTAATAATATTCGACGTATTGGGCTCAATGATTACTGGTAAGAGGAGAGAGAAAGTAGTAAGGAGTAGAAGGCACAGAACTTAAAGTTTCAAAGTTTTAATTTTTTATAATTATTTTAATTTTATTAATTTTTTGTTTAAACTGCTAAACTGTTTTAATCTATTTCGTTGAAAAAGCTTATAAGCACTCGGAATAACTTTTAATGTTATTAATTCCTGTACGGAATTTCTTAGGGGGTGGGGGAATGTTGGATAAGATTTCATTCTTCGTGCATCTTGTTAACAGTTCTGCTACGAGAAAAACTTTGCAGAGCTTAACTTCTTACTGCGAAAAGTGCGGTAAAAGCAGGTTAGAGACTGCTTTAGAAATTTTTGTTGGAGTAAAAAAACCAGAAGATGTTTGCTGGAAGTGCAGATTGGCTGAAAAAGCTCTAGAACCAGTTCTCGAGTGTGGAGCTAAAGCTTTTAACGTTAGCGAGAAAGAAATGAAAGAAAAGTTTAAGGATCCCTATTGGAGAAAAGGACTGGCAAGCGTTATAAAAGGATTAGCTGTATTTGGTGTTAGAAAACCTTTCGTTCCCGGTGCGCCTTTTCAAGTTGTCTGGGATGTTACATATGCCTGTAATTTGAGGTGTAAACACTGCTACGCTACGGCTGGAAAACCATTACCAGATGAGCTAAGCACTGAAGAAGCGTTAGATGCAATAGACAAGCTGAACAGACTTGGGGTTACGATAATCTCTTTTTCAGGTGGAGAGCCTTTGGTTAGAAAGGACATATACGAGCTTATAAGTTACGCTCGTGAAAAAGGTATATACGTTGCTTTAGCAACAAATGGAACTCTTATTAGCGAGGAAGTTGCAAAAAAGCTGAAAAACGCTGGAGTAGGCTATGTGCAAATAAGCATAGACGGTAGAAAAGAAACTCACGAGGGCTTTAGGGGGATTAGAGGTTGTTACGATAGAGCAGTAGAAGGTATAAAAAACTGCGTTAAGCAAGGGTTTTTCGTTAACGTCTCTATGACCGTTACGAAGTACAACTACAACGACGTAAGCTATGTAATTTCTCTTTGCGAAGAGCTTGGCGTTGACTGGTTCATGCACTACAACTTCATTCCTACTGGTAGGGGGGTGGAAATAGCTAACATGGACATAACTCCAGAGCAGAGGGAAGAATTGTTAAAAATGCTTTACAAAAAGAACTTCGAAAGCAAGATAAGTTTACTCTCTACAGCCCCGCAATTTGCAAGAATAGCTCTTCAGTACAAGGAGGGTTTTATTCCCACGCACTTTTACAACATTTCCGCTGGGGAAAGGCTGAAAGAACTTGCAGAATTCATAGGTGGTTGTGGAGCGGGTAGGTTTTACATGTCTATGAGAGCTAACGGAGATATACAACCTTGCGTGTTTTTCCCGCTAAAAATAGGCAATATTAGGTATATGAGCGGTGGGGATTTAGAAGAATTGTGGAGAAAAAACGAGGTGTTTGAAAAACTTAGGAACAAGGATCTGATTGAAAGTTGTAGTAGTTGTGAGTACAGGTATTACTGCGGTGGTTGTAGAGCGAGAGCTTACAACTACTTCGGTGATTACTTAAAACCTGATCCGGGATGCATCAGGAATAAGAAGTACTGGGAAGAATTAATTTACAGAGGAAAGTAACACTGTTCGATGCTTACAGTTGCAATACCTTCATCATCTTTAATAAACGAAAACGATCCAAAAATAAAAGCTTACAAAGTAGGGCAAATAGCGAGAGCTCTTGCTGTTTTTAGAGTGGATAGGGTAGCGATATACATCGATCCAATCTTAGACGAATCGGGCTACATTTCTAATCTGCTCAGTTATGCTGTTACTCCACAGTACCTTAGAAAAAATCTGTTTCCTCTATCGTCCAATCTTAAGTATGCTGGAGTTATGCCTCCGTTAAAGATACCGTCTCACAAGCCAAAAACTTTAAAAACAGGTGAAGTTAGGGAGGGTGTCATAAGACTGGTTGGTCCTGACGGTACGCGATGGGTTGATATAGGTCAGAAAGCCCTGGCGCTCCTCAGAGGTGGGGAAAACGTTGAGAGGGGTGCCCGCGTAACCGTCAGGGTCTGTTCGAAGAAACCGTTGGTAGTTGAGTTGGCGAAAGCTCAGGAATACTGGGGTTACGAAGTTAAGGTAACTCAGCTGAGAGAGCTGCTTGGAGAAGGAGATATAGTAATAACGTCTAAGAGGGGCAGAGTTCCTAACACAGCAGAATTAAAGGAATTGGAAAATCCAGTATTCGTGTTTGGAAATCCGAGAGAGGGAGTTCAGGAAATAGCAAAGAGAATTGGATTGAAGCTTGAAAATGTGAGAATTTGGAACTTCGTTCCAAATCAAGGAACTGAAACCGTAAGGCTTGAAGAGGCTATAATAGCAGCTCTCTCAGTTTACAGGTTTATGAACAGGTAGTAGTTAAAGTTTAAGACCTGAAAAGGTGGTAGGTAATGAAGGAACACAGGCCGAGAAGGGGATCTCTTGCATACAGCCCGAGAAAGAGAGCTAGTAGAATAGTTCCAAGGATAAGGGCTTGGCCCGATTGCAGTGAAACGAGATTACTCGGATTTGCCGGCTATAAAGCTGGCATGACGCATGTTGTGATAGTTGACGACAGAAAGAACTCCCCAACTTATGGGGAAGAAGTAGTTATACCCGTAACAGTTCTTGAAACGCCCCCGATGAAGGTAGCTGGAATTAGAGTTTACAGAAAGACGACTTACGGACTTGAGATTGCAGGGGAAGTTTGGACTTCTGATCTTTCACCTCAGTTGTCGAGAAGACTTCAGTTACCTAAGAACGGGAAGGATCCAGAAAAGTTAAAAGAATTAGATGTTGCCGAGGTTAGAGTCATAACTTACACACAGCCCTATTTGATAACAGGAGTTCCGAAAAAAGTTCCTGATTTAATGGAGTACAAAGTTGGTGGTGACGTCAATTCTGCCTTGGACTACGCAATATCCAAGCTGGGGCAGGAAGTAACTGCTAAGGAAGTTTACAGTGAAGGGGCTATAGTTGACGTTCTTTCAATAACTAAGGGTAAGGGATTTCAGGGTCCTGTAAAGAGATGGGGCGTAATAACTCTCGATGCCAAGCACGCGAGGAGTAGCAAGCACAGAAGAGTTGGGTGTCTCGGTCCATGGAATCCTCACCACATAAGGTGGACTGTGCCTCAGGCCGGACAAATGGGCTTCCACCAGAGAACAGAATACAACAAGAGAATAATAAAAATCGGAGAAAATGGGGAAGAAATAACCCCTGACGGCGGTTTTCCGCACTACGGAGTAGTTAGAAGTCATTACATGCTTATAGCGGGTAGCGTTCCCGGTTGTGTTAAGAGACTTGTAAGGGTTAGAGATGCTATAAGGCCTCCTAAGGCTCAATACGATGGTGTTAACCTGATTTATGTAAGCACGACATCCAAGCAGGGGAGATGATGATGAAGGCGAAAGTACTTTCTCTGGAAGGTAATGTTGTTGAGGAAATAGAACTGCCAGCTGTATTTGAAGAGCCATTTAGACCAGACATAATAAGAAAAGCCGTGCACGCTATACAGAGCCACAGAAGGCAACCCTACGGAACTAATCCTCTTGCTGGAATTGACTACGCTGCGGAGAACTGGGGTCCGGGACACGGTTATGCAAGAGTTCCGAGACTTAAAACTGGGAACAGAGCAGCTAAGGTTCCTCAGGCTGTTAAGGGTAGGAGGTGTCATCCACCCAAGCCTCAGAAAAAATGGGACGAAAAGATAAACAAAAAAGAAATGAGAAAAGCTTTGAAATCTGCGATTGCTGCTACAGCAAATCCTGAAATAGTTAAAGCAAGAAATCACGTTTTTGAAGGTGAATTGCCTAAGGTATTGGTAGATGAATTCGAGAAACTTTCTAAAACTAAGGATGTCGTTTCTGTTTTCAAAGCTATAGGTGTTTACGCAGATGTTGAAAAAGCTGCTAACAGTAAGAGATACAGAGCTGGCAAGGGTAAAATGAGGGGTAGGAGGTATAAGAGCAGGAAGAGCGTTTTAATCGTTGTCAACGAAGTGTCTCCTTTAATTAGAGCTGTTAGAAATTTACCGGGCGTAGATGTCGTGCTTGCAAAAGACTTAAACGTTGAATTATTAGCTCCCGGAACTCATGCTGGAAGGCTTACTGTCTGGACTAAATCTGCGTTGAACACTCTGGAGGGGTGGTTATGCTGATAAAGTGTTTTTTAGTTACAGAAAAAAGTACTGCTGAGCTTGAAAAGAATATTCTAACGGCAATTGTTGATACACACGCAAGAAAGCCCGATATAAAGAAAGAAATTGAGAGGTTGTTCAACGTAGAAGTCGAGAAGGTAAACACGCTAATAACTCCAAAAGGTGAGAAAAAAGCATACATAAAGTTAAAACCCGATTATTCAGCTGAAGAATTACTTTCAAGACTTGGTGTATTCTGAGGTGGTGTAAATGGGTAAACGTATAATTTCTCAGAATAGGGGGAGAGGGACTCCTACCTACACAGCTCCATCTCACAAGTACAAGGCGGAGTTGAAGCACATTCGCTTTCAGGATGATGTTGTTAGAGCTAAGGTTATTGCTATCGAACACGACCCAGCCAGAAATGCACCAATAGCCCTTGTAAAACTGCCCGATGGTAGAGAAGAGTATATAATAGCAACTGAAGGCATGGGTACTGGAGATGTAGTTGAAGCTGGAAGTGAAGTGGAACTTAAGCCGGGAAATATAACTCTGCTGAAAAACATACCAGAAGGTACGCCAATTTGCAATGTTGAAGCCCAGCCGGGAGACGGAGGTAAGTTTGCGAGGGCAAGTGGAACTTTTGCTCTCGTAGTTTCTCACGAGGAGGACAGAGTTTTAGTTCAGATGCCTTCCGGCCAGTTGAAATGGTTTGATCCAAAATGCAGAGCCATGATTGGCGTTGTTGCTGGGGGAGGAAGAACTGACAAGCCGTTCGTGAAAGCTGGGAAGAAATATTACAAGATGAAGAGTAAAGCTGCTAAATGGCCTCGCGTTAGAGGTGTAGCTATGAACGCTGTTGATCATCCATTTGGTGGAGGTAAACATCAGCATGTTGGTAAACCCAAAACCGTTAGCAGAAACGCTCCGCCCGGCAGAAAGGTTGGAAGCATAGCTGCGAGAAGGACTGGTGTAAGGAAGTAAATTTGGGGTGGTTATTGTGGCGCTCAAAAGTAAGGTTGTAAGACCGAAAGAGTTCAGGTATAGAGGTTACTCTATAGAAGAGCTGAAGCAGATGAGTCTTGAGCAAATAGCTGAGCTTTTACCTGCGAGAGAGAGGAGAAAGATAAAAAGAGGTTTTACTGAGCAGGAAGAGAAACTGCTTAGAAAGCTTAGAAAGAAGGGTACAGCGAGAACCCACTGTAGGGATATGGTTATTCTGCCAGAAATGGTTGGTAAAACTGTTTACGTTCACAATGGCAAAGACTTCATTAAAGTCGATATAAAGCCGGAGATGATAGGGCATAGATTAGGTGAATTTGCCTTAACGAGGAAGTTCGAGAAGCACTCCGGTCCGGGTGTAGGAGCTACGAGAAGCAGCAAGTTTGTTCCACTCAAGTGAGGTGGTTGAATGGCTCGTGTTAAGTATGCTTACACTCCCGAAAACATGGATAAGGCTGTTAGGGCTATGGGATATGAGATGCCTATAAGCTTCAAACATGCAATGGAAATCTGTAGAGAATTGAAAGGTAAGAAAATCGAGGAAGCTAAGAAGTACTTAGAGGACGTAATAGCTATGAAAAGAGCGGTACCTTTCAGGAAACACAAGAAAAAAGTACCTCACAGAAGTGGACTTGAAGGCTGGTATGCCGGCAGATACCCCCAGAAAGCTGCTAAGTACATACTTAAAGTTTTGAAAAACCTCGAAGCTAATGCTGATTACAAGGGGCTCGACAAGGAAGACTTGGTTATTACTCACGCTCAGGCTAAGATGGGTAGAAAGCTGAAGAGGTACATGCCGAGAGCTTTTGGAAGAGCCACTCCAAGATATAAAGTTTATACGACTGTTGAATTCGTGGCAGAGCTTAGAGGGGAGTAAAGGGGTGCTTAGATGGTAGTTGAGAGAAAATTTGTAGAAGACAGGATAAAGAAAATGAAAGTCAAGGAATGGATGCAGAAGGAAATCAGAAACGCAGGCTTTGGCGGTGTTGATATAATGAGGACGCCTCTTGGAACTCAGGTAACCCTATTCGTCGAGAGACCGGGGCTTGTAATAGGTAAAGGTGGTAGGAAAATTAAGGCTTTAACTGAAAAGTTAAAGGAGTTCGGTCTTGAAAACCCACAGGTAAGCGTTGATGAAATAGAAAAACCAGAATTTAACGCTCAACTCATGGCATCTCTGTTAGCAAGAGCTCTTGAAAGGGGATGGTACTTTAGAAAGGCGGGGTACAGATTCCTTTACAGGATAATGGACGCTGGGGCTAAGGGATGCGAGATAATAATAAGCGGTAAGCTTACGAGTGAAAGAGCGAGAACTGAAAAGTTCTTGGCTGGTACGATGGTTCATACGGGAGAGCCCGCTTGCAGTATGGTTAAAACTGGATTTGACATAGCAATAAAGAAACTCGGAGTTCTTGGAGTTACTGTCAAAATAATACCTCCTGACGTAACTCTGCCAGACGAATTTGAAGTTAAAGATGTGAAAACTGAAGCTGTTGAAACAGAAGTCGTTGAAAGTGAGGAAAGTAAAGAGAACGAGTGAGGTGTGGGTTATGAAGATGAAGGAAATCAGGGAAATGAGCAGGGAGGAAAAAATTAAAAAACTCAGAGAACTCGAAATGGAACTTCTCAAACTCAGAACGCTTTCGAGGAGTGGTGGAGCCTTAGAAAATCCGGGGAGAATGAGAGCTATAAAAAAGGACATAGCCAGAATAAAGCTCTCTCTCGCAGAAGAGGGTTACAAGTGCTAATAGGTGAAGTGTTGAAAAACTCTCCGGCCTTGGTTATAGCTGACGAGTGGATAGGGATGGAAGTAGAAGTTGTTGAAAGTCCGAATCCATGTGAATTGGGAATAAAAGGTGTCGTAGTGGATGAAACTATGAAAACTCTCAAGATTAAGACGGATAGAGGCGTTAAAGTAATTGAGAAGAAGGGCAGAGCTTTCAAAGTAAAGTACGGTAAGTGGTTGCTCAAAGTTAGTGGTAATCTTATAGCGTATAGGCCGGAGGAAAGAATAAAGAAAGGAATTATGCTTATAAAAAGATCAAAATTCGTTAAAAATTGTTAAAGGTGATAGGTATGAGGGATATAGGTTTGGACGTAAAACCTCCTGAAAGGGAGTGTGACGATAAAAACTGTCCTTTTCATGGAAATCTACCAGTAAGAGGACAGGTATTCAGAGGAAAAGTCGTGAAGACTTACGAAAAGTCGGCAGTGATAGTAAGGGAGATGTTGCGTTACGTACCGAAATACGAGAGGTACTTGAAAAAGAGGAGCACACTTCACGCTCACAATCCAAAGTGTATAAACGCTAAACCGGGTGATATCGTCCTCGTAGCTGAGTGTAGGCCTATAAGCAAGACTAAAAGCTTCGTCATCGTTGAAAAACTGGAGGAGGCTGAGGAAGTATGAAGAGTATAAAGTCTAAAATTCCGAAAGCCCTTCCTACTGGAGCGAGACTCGTTTGTGCCGATAACACTGGTGCAAGGGAAGTTGAAATAATAGCGGTTAAGGGTTATAGAGGAGTTAGGAGAAGGTATCCTGCTGCAGGAGTTGGAGATATAGTCATAGTTACAGTCAAAAAAGGCACTCCAGAAATAAGAAAGCAAGTCCACTACGCCGTAATAATCAGGCAGAGAAAAGAGTACCGCAGGCCTGATGGAACGAGGGTTAAGTTTGAAGATAACGCAGCAGTTATAACTGATCCAAAAGGCAATCCAAAAGGTTCGGAAATTAGAGGCGTAGTTGCGAGGGAGGCAGCTGAGAGGTTCAGCAAAATAGGTTCTCTCGCATCAGCAATAGTGTGAGGTGTTGATATGGTTTCGAAACAGCCGAGGAAGCAGAGGAAAAAAATTTACACAGCAAAACTACATCAAAGGCATAAATTGCTTCACGCTACTCTCTGCAAAAAGTTGAGGGAGAAATATGGTAAGAGAGCCGTGAGAGTTAGAAAAGGAGATAAGGTAAGGATAATGAGGGGTAAATTTGCGGGACACGAAGGTAGAGTCCTCGAAGTTGACATGAAAAACTACAGGATAATGGTTGATGGTGCTACAACGAAGAAAGTTGACGGTACAGAAGTAGCCGTACCAATTCACCCCTCGAATGTTATGATATTGGAATTCAAGGAAGTTGACGAAGTTAGAAAGAAAATACTTGAAAGGAAGTGATTTAAATGCATCAGAAAAGGCTTTCCGCACCTAAGACGATAAAAGTTCCGAGAAAAATTGCGAAGTGGATAGTTAAGACTTCACCTGGGCCACACAACAAAAACGCAGTACCTCTGTTGGTAGTAGTTAGAGATTTACTAAAGCTTGCCGATAACGCTAGAGAGGCGAGGAGAATAATTGCTTCTGGGGAGATACTCGTGGATGGAAGAGTTAGAAAGGATTACAAGTTCCCCGTTGGCTTATTTGACGTCATATCGATTCCAAAGCTGAACAAAACGTACAGAATGTTGTTCGATGAAAAAGGTAGGTACATACCAAAAGAAGTTGAGGATGGAAATCTGAAGCTCTACAAAATAAAGAACAAGACGGTAGTTAGAGGTGGAAAAATCCAGTTAAATCTCTTCGACGGAACGAACATTCTGGCTGACAACAGCTACAAAACTAAGGATAGCGTATTGCTAAGAATTCCGGAAAAAGAGATAGTTGACCACTTAAAGTTTGAGGAAGGAGCTTTAGTCATGATTGTTGGAGGTACACACGCTGGAGAGATTGGGCACATAAAGGAGTACAAGGTCGTAAGGGGATCGGCACCGAACTTGGTTACTATTGAGGGTGAAAAAGGCACTATAACTACTATTGAAGATCACGTATTCGTCGTGGGAAAGCCGGGTGGAAAACCAGTAATTGACCTTGGAATCTAATGGGGTGTTTGCCATGGAAGCTGTTGAATTAAAAGAATTAAAAGAAAGGAAAGATGAGAGAAAAGGGAAAGAAGAAAAGAAAAAGGAGAACCCAATGAGAGAGATACTTATAGATAAAGTCGTTGTTAACATAGGCGTTGGAGAGAGTGGAGAAAGGCATAAGAAAGCTATGATGCTTCTGGAACAACTCACCGGTCAGAAACCAACGCCGACTTACGCTGAAAAAACGATAAAGAACTTTGACATAAGAAAAGGAGAAGCTATAGGTGTTAAAGTTACTTTGAGGGGAGAAAGAGCGATGAAATTTTTGAAAGACGCTCTTACTGTTAAAGAATTTAGGTTAAGGAGAAGACAAATCGGTAAGGGTGAATTCTCATTTGGAATAGCCGAACACATAGACCTTCCGGGCGTTAGTTACGATCCAGATGTTGGTATTTTCGGCATGGACGTTTGCGTATCTTTAAAGAGGAGAGGTTACAGAGTTGCGAGGAGAAAGATAGCCAGAACTAAAATTGGTAAAAAACACAGAATAACGAAAGAGGAAACAATAGAGTGGTTAAAGAGTATTGGCGTTGAGATTGAGGGGTGATGCGAAATGAAGGAGAGGAAGAAAATCTTTGGCAGGGGAGCTAATCAGTGCAGGAGATGCGGTAGAAAAGCTGGATTGATAAGAAAATATGGCATTTACCTATGCAGACAGTGCTTCAGAGAAGTTGCGAGTGAGCTTGGATTTAAGAAGTACTGGTGATAGTTATGAGTTTGAGCGACACGCTTTCAAACGCGATGTCTGCGATAAAAAATGCTGAAAGCTGCGGTGCAGGCAAGTGCGAAATAAGACCAGCGTCTAAGTTAGTCGGAAACGTTCTTAGAGTTATGAAAGACTACGGATACATAAAGAGCTTTGAGTACAGAGATGACAAGCAGGGCGGTTCATTCATAGTTGAACTTTCTGGCAGGATAAACGACTGCGGAGCAGTTAGGCCAAGGTTTTCCGTTAAAAAGACTGAATACGAGAAATTCGAAAAAAGGTATCTTCCAGCAAGAGACATGGGAATTTTAATAGTTTCAACAGTTAAAGGCGTGATGTCTCAGATTGAGGCGAGGGAAAGGGGGCTCGGAGGGATACTTTTAGCTTATGTGTTCTGAGGTGATGCCAATGTTGCAGGTAAAGCAGAAAGTTGAAAGAATTGTTGACTTACCCGAAAACGTTGAAATTAATGTTGAAGGCGACGACGTTTCGGGGTACACTGTAAGAGTTAAGGGGCCTAAGGGTGAGAATTCGAAAACTCTAAAGTTTAGAGATGTCCGCATAGAAGTTAAAGACGGTAAAGTGATAGTTTACACAACCAGTCCAAAAAAGAAGCAGAGGGCGATGGTTGGTACTTTTGCCGCTCACATTAGGAATTTGATTAGAGGTGTAACTGAAGGTTTTCAGTACAAGCTTAAGCTCGTTTATTCACACTTCCCAGTTAAACTTAGAGTGGAAGGTAATGAAGTGATCATAGAAAACTTCCTTGGTGAAAAGTATCCGAGAAGAGCTAAAATCGTTGGAAGGGCTCAGGTGAAGATAAAGGGTAACGACATAATCGTAGAAGGCATTGACAAAGAAGAATGTGGTCAGACAGCTGCAAACTTGGAACAGACGACGAGGATAAAGAATCTCGACATTAGAGTATTTCAGGATGGAATTTACATCGTTGAGAAACCGTAAAAAGAGGTGGTTAAAATGACATCACTTTCAACTCTGCTTAAACTGAGGAGAAGGTTGAAGAGTAGGAAACCTGAGTTCAGGAGGTACGAATCCCATAAAAAGCTTAGGTTGAGGGATAAAGGTTGGAGAAAACCGAGAGGTAGGCATAACAAACTCAGGCAGATGTACGGTGGAAAGTGGAGCGGTAGAGCTTTGGTTAGAGTGGGTTATGGCTCACCTTCTGCAGTTAGAGGGCTTCACCCTTGCGGTAAAGAAGAAGTACTCGTTTACAACCCCTCCCAGCTCGATAGCGTTAATCCAGAAAAGCAGGTTATTAGGATCGCCTCATCTGTAGGACTTAAAAAGAGACTTGCTATAGAGGACAAAGCTAAGGAGCTTGGAATAAAGGTGCTAAACCCCCACGGAGGTGAGTAACTTGAGACTACAGAGAAGACTTGCTGCACAAATACTCAAGTGCGGTGAAAACAGGGTTTGGATAGATCCCAATGCACTTGAGGACGTAAGCTCAGCCTCTACTAAGGATGATATTAGAGAGCTAATAGAGAGTGGTGTAATAAAGAGAAAGCCAGTTAAAGGTATAAGCAGGGCAAGAATAAATGCGAGGAAAGCTCAGAGGAGAAAGGGTAGAAGGAGAGGACATGGAAGAAGAAAGGGCAAGAAAACTGCAAGAATGCCGAGAAAAGAGCTATGGATGACGAGGATAAGAGCTATAAGAAGGAGGTTGAGATACCTCAGAGATTCCGGAGTAATAGATAGGAGGACTTATAGGATGCTTTACATGAAGGCTAAGGGTGGAGAATTTAGGAGCGTGTCTCATCTTAACGCTTACCTGCAAACCCAAGGCATAGTTGAGGAGAGGGAGTAATTAAGTGAGGTGATAGTATTGGCGAAAGGTCCGAGATATAGAGTCAAGTACAGAAGGAGGAGAGAGGGAAAAACTAATTACAGGAAGAGACTTAAACTTCTCCTGTCTAAGAAGCCGAGACTGGTCGTAAGGTTAACGAATACGAGGGTAATTGCGCAGATAATCGAATACAATCCAGATGGGGATAGAGTGATAGCTGCCGTTGATTCATCAAAGTTGAGAGAACTTGGATGGAAAGGTGACTTAAACAACACTCCTGCAGCTTATCTAACTGGAATGCTAATAGCTAAGGTTGCTATGGAAAAAGGAGTAAAAGAGGCAGTTTTAGATATAGGCTTGCATTCACCCACAAGAGGTTCGAGGGTCTTTGCAGTGCTGAGAGGGGCTGTTGAAGCGGGATTGAATGTACCTCACAGCGAAGAAGTCTTTCCAGACGATTCGAGGGTTAGGGGGGAACACATTGCGTCTTACTATGAGGAGAACCCCGAAAAGTTTTCGAAATATGAGGAAAGAGGTTTAACTCCATCTCAACTTCCATCTCACGTTGATGAGATTAAAGAGAAAATTATGAATGAGGTGTGACTATGGAGGAGTGGGTTCCAAAAACGAGGCTCGGAAAACTCGTTGCGGAAGGAAAGATAAAGACGATGGATGAGGCGATAGCGAGCGGTTTGCCTTTAAAAGAACCTGAAATAGTAGATATTCTCCTTCCAGATTTGGATGATGAAGTCCTCGACATATCCATGGTTCAGAGGATGACAGATAGTGGTAGAAGAACGAAGTTCAGGGTTACAGCCGTCGTTGGAAACAGAAACGGCTACGTTGGAGTTGGAGTTGGAAAAGCCTCACAAGTAGCTCCAGCAATTCAAAAAGCCGTTAACAATGCGAAGTTGAACATATTTAAAGTTCAAAGAGGTTGTGGTTCTTGGGAGTGCGGTTGCGGAACTGAACACTCTATTCCGTGTAAAGTTACCGGCTCGTCGGGAAGCGTCAGAGTTACCCTAATTCCCGGTCCAAAGGGGTTGGGATTAGTCGCTGGAGATGTCGCAAAGAAAGTTTTGGAATTTGCAGGAGTTAAAGACGTTTGGACTTTTACGAAGGGTAAAACTAAAACGACAATAAACTTTGCGAGGGCAACTTACGAAGCGCTCAAACAGACGATGTACGTAAAGAGGTGATTAATATGTATGCAGTAGTTAGGCTTAGGGGGACTGTTGACGTCAACAGGAAAATAAAGGACACTTTGAAAATGCTAAGGTTACACAAAAGGTATCACTGCGTAGTAATTCCAGATACTCCTTCGTATAGGGGTATGCTTCAAGTCGTTAAAGATTACGTTGCTTATGGAGAAATAGGAGCTGAAACGCTTGCAATGCTCCTTAGAAGGAGGGGTAGGTTAACTGGAAACAGAAGGTTAACTGATGATTACGTCAAAGAACATACACCGTACTCTACGATAGAAGAGTTCGCAAAAGCAGTAATAGAAGGAAAGGCAAAGTTGAAGGATTTACCGGATTTAAAACCCGTGTTTAGACTACATCCTCCGAGAAAAGGTTTAAAGAACATAAAGTGGCACTACCCGCTTGGAGACCTTGGAAAACATGGAGAAATTGAAAAATTACTCGAAAAAATGCGCTGAGGTGGTATAATGCCCAAGCCGAAAATAAAGAAGATTAGGGGATCGAGGACTTGCGGAAGCGGTTTGCATAAAAACAATAGCAGAGGTAGAGGTTGTAGAGGAGGTTCTGGAAACGCTGGAATGTTTAAACACAAATACATTAAAGCTATAAAAGAAGGATATGATATAGGTAAATACGGATTTACTAGGCCTGTTGCAGTAAGAAGTGACGTTAAAGCGATAAAAGCAGTTAAAGAAACGCTTAGGGAGCTGAAGAAATCTGGTAAAATAGATGAGTACACTTACAAATACCTTTACTCCCGTCCGGAACTCAACGTTGGTGAACTATCGTATATAATTGACAAGTTGGTGGAAAATGGAATTGCAGAGAAAGAAGGTGATGTTTACAGCATAGACCTTTCAGTTTTGGGATACTCCAAGCTGCTTGGGTCTGGAAGAGTCGATAAGGCGATAAGAGTTACTGTAGCTAAGATAACACCAAAAGCCGCGGAAAAAATCGAAGCTGCCGGTGGCAGCGTAGAGTTAGCCTAAATTTTTTTGAGGAGGAAAAACGATGGATGAAACACTTAGGAAGTTACAGCCTTACTTTGAGAAAATTCCAAGCGTTTCGAGACCTAAGCGGCATGTGCCTTTTAAAGAAAAGTTTGGTTGGACTATTGCTGTTTTATTGTTATACTTTGTTTTATCCAACGTTCCCCTTTTCGGTTTATCTCCTCAATCCATAGACTTATTTGCTCGATTTAGAGCGTTCTTCGCCGGTAAAGGCGGTACTATAATAGCTCTTGGTATAGGGCCTATAGTCACCGCTTCAGTCATAGTTCAGCTTTTAGTTGGAGCGGGGATTATAGAGCTCGACTTAACCGATCCAGATGATCAGGCTGTTTATCAGGACTTTCAGAGGTTTCTCGTTCTGGTAATGATAGCCTTAGAGGCTTTACCTCAGATACTTGGAGGTTTCTTAAAGCCTAACCTCGAAATTGCGAAAGCGTTTGGAGTTTCCCCAGCTGTAATATCTGCTTTACTGTTCATTCAACTCTTCATAGGTGGCGTACTGATAGTTTACATGGACGAAGTTGTTTCAAAGTGGGGTATTGGTAGCGGTGTTAGCCTTTTCATCCTCGCAGGCATTTCTCAAGCAATAGTTACGGGTTTAATAAACTGGGTTGTTCCGGCGAACAGCAAGCTACCAGCTGGAATAATACCGAGATGGATATGGATAGCTCAGCACATGCCACCTTCACAGCTGTTGACTCTCTCTGGAATAAAGTTTATACTAATTGACGGAGGTGTTTTAGCACTAATAACTACTGCAATAATAATACTTTTAGTCGTTTACGCTGAAGGTACGAGAGTGGAAATACCCCTATCTCATTCAATGGTTAGAGGTGCGAGAGGCAGATACCCCCTCAAGCTGATTTACACAAGCGTTCTGCCGATGATATTCGTTAGAGCTCTTCAGGCAAACATTGAGATATTCGGTTTGATCCTTTACAGGCACGGAATAAAAGCTCTTGGAGAATACGTGGGTACACAACCAGTCAGCGGTATAATGTATTTGTTAAATCCAATAAGAGGTCCAAGCGATTGGATACCTGAGCTCGTGAAAGCTAAGTACCAAATGATGGTTCAAACTTATCACATACACATACCCCCTCCGCCTGACTGGATGATATTTCTGCACTTGCTAACAGACGCTACTATACTGATAATAGGAGGTGTCCTGTTCTCAATATTCTGGATGGAGACGTCAGGAATGGATCCAAAAACTATTGCAGATCAACTTGCAAAGTCTGGAATGCAGATTCCGGGATTCAGGAAGAGCCCAAAAGTTTTAGAAAAAGTTCTTGAAAGGTATATACCAAAAGTTACAGTAATAGGTGGTGCAGTCATTGGTGCTCTCACCTTAATAGCCAATATGCTTGGAACAATAGGACACGTTACCGGTACTGGTTTACTGCTTGCAGTAAGCATAGCTTACCAGTACTACGAGGATTTGGCTAAGGAGCAGTTGACGGAAATGCACCCGATGATAAGAAGAATACTCGGAGAGGAGTGATAGCAATGAAAGATGTGGTAAAGAGAGTAATTGACATCTTTTTTATAACTCTCGGAATTTTTGCTTTTTTTGGTGTATTCGACAGAAGCATACTTTTTGGCTTAGCTAAAGCTGTTGATTTGGTGTTACATCCTCTCTTATCTCTTCCAATACTTGTATTAATTTTCGCCCTTTCAGTTTTTACGGCAATATACACGACTGGGATACAGTGGTTGCTGATAGACATCGAAGAAATGAAGAGAATACAGAAGGAAGTCATGCAATTCCAGAAGGAATACATGGAAGCGATGAAAAGCGACAACAAGTACAAGCTAAAAAAGCTTGAAGAAAGGCAGAAAGAAATTCAAGAAATGCAGGCAAAACTTATGGGACCGCAGTTCAAAGTTATGTTTTACTCTATGGCTGTAACCATGCCTATATTTTACTGGTTGCTTTACGTGATATACGGTAACAGTCTCTCTCTTGGCTTAAGGGCTGCTTATTCGAGTATGAGTTCTTACGTCGTGAATGCTCCGTTTTTTGGACATATACACGTAAGTCATCCAATTGTTACAATTCCATTTCCTATCCCGTGGTGGATCCTTTGGTACTTCATGTGCTCTATGCCCCTAACGATACTCGTTAGAAAGACTCTCCACATGTAAAATCACGTAAAAGGTGAAAACATGAGAATAGCTATATCAGGTCCACCGGGTAGCGGTACTACTACCGTAGCAAAGCTTGTAGCTAAGAAGTTAAACTATGAACTCGTATCGGCCGGAGAATTGTTCAGGCAAATGGCGAGAGAGAGAGGTTACTCCATAGAAGAATTCAGCAAAATTGCAGAAGAAAATGAAGAAATAGACATATACATCGATAGAACTCAAAAAGAGCTTGCAGAAAGTAAAGAGAACGTCGTAATTGAGGGAAGGCTTTCCGCTTGGATGGTTAAAGACTCTTTTAAAATCTACATATTCGCTCCTGAAGATGTCAGAGCTGAAAGAATTGCGAAAAGAGAAGGAAAAAGTTTCGAAAAAGCGAGAGAAGAGATGAGAAAAAGAGAGGAATACGAAAAAAGAAGGTACATGAAATTTTATGGAATAAACGTTAGCGACTGGAGTATATACCACATCGTGTTCAATTCTGCCTGCTTTGACGCAGAAACGATTGCTGATTTAATAGTTGAAGCTTCTAAAAAGTTTAGGTGTTGATTTAATTTTAATATATATTTTAATATTTAATTTTAATTTTCTAAAATTTTTAATTTCAACTTTTCAATTTTTAACAAATTATTTTTAACAAATTAACTTTAAAAAGTACTCGTGAACTCTCGTATCTCCATACTCAGCACTCAATTCGGGATGGAAAGCAAGTCCAAGTATTTTTTTCTGCCTTACTGCTACAACGTAGTTTTCAAATTTTGCCAGAACTTCAACGTTTCCGACTTCGACTATTGCAGGAGCTCTTATAAATATGGCTTCAACTTTTCCAATTCCTTTGAATTCTATAGGCACTTGAAAACTCTCTCTCTGCCTTCCAAAGGCGTTTCTCTTGACTTTAATGTCTAGCAGTTCGAGCAGTTTTGTTTTAGTTTTTTCCACTTGTTCATCTCCGCGTTTTGATAAAAGAATTAAGCCAGCACAAGTACCCATTATAGCACAATCACTCTCCGCGAGGGAGATTATCTCCTCTGCTATGGTTTTTCCTCCTACATCTCTAAAAATTAATTTACTTATAGTTGTACTCTCTCCCCCCGGAATTATGACTGCATCACTTTTCTCAACAACTCCTGGCTTCTTAGTTGCTACAACTTCTCCTTCAATACCCAGCCTATCCATTGCGAGCTTGGTTGCAAAAACGTGCTCTTCAACGTCTCCTTGTACACCTACGACTGCTACTCTCATACACCCCTCTCCTGCAACCTCTCCACAATAGATCCCATTCCTATCATTGCTTCTCCCAGTCCTTTGCTAACTTCAGCCACTATTTCCGGTTCGTCGTAGTGCCTTACAGCCTCTACTATTGCTCTTGCATATTCTGGCGGGTTTGAGCTTTTGAATATACCGGAACCGACGAAAACACCGTCGGCTCCAAGTCTCATCATGAAAGCAGCGTCAGCTGGTGTGGCTATTCCTCCAGCTGAGAAGTTAACAACAGGTAACCTACCAAGCTCCCTTATCTCTAATAGAATGTCGTATATGCCACTTACTATTTCTCCAAATGTGTATTCCTCGTAAACTATGGTGTCTGGTGTTAGATTGTTGCTAACGCCCAACTCTTCTCTAATTGAATTGTAAAGCCTGCAATAGGATTCAGCAAACTTCTCTGCAACGCTATATAGAACTTCCTTTGGCATAGAAGTTATCTCTTCTATAGCTCTGTTTATCAGCCTCATATGCCTAACTGCTTCAACTACGTTTCCAGTTCCAGCCTCTCCTTTTGTTCTAATCATTGCTGCCCCTTCCCATATCCTTCTAACGGCTTCTCCCAAACTTCTCGCACCACACACGAATGGAACTGTAAACTTGTGTTTGTCTATGTGGAAGAATACGTCAGCTGGCGTTAACACTTCACTTTCGTCTATCATATCTACTCCTATAGCCTCTAAGGCTCTTGCTTCAGCTTCATGTCCTATTCTACACTTTGCCATTACCGGTATAGTTACTGCATCCATTATCTCCTGAATTTTCTTGGGATCGGCCATTCTTGCAACTCCTCCACTTGCCCTTATATCTGCTGGAACTTTGTGAAGAGCCATGACGGCAACAGCTCCTGCATCCTCTGCTATCTGTGCTTGTTCTGCATTAGTTACGTCCATTATTACTCCACCTTTCTGCATTTTTGCAAATCCCCTCTTTATAAGATCTGTACCAAATCTAAGCTTTTCCAGTTCGACCATTATCGTCACCGTCTTCAGTTGATTTCAAAGGCATATATCTTTTACCGCGATAACCTTTTTTACGCATAGCTATGAAATCGTGCTGATGACGATAAAAGAAATGCTTTCGGAAGTTCAAAATGCAGCATCTCAGGCTATTGATAAAAGACATCGTTTTATGCTTTTCATCTGTACATCTTCTCTTGAACCCAGGATATTTAGGTTAGTTAAGAAAGTTCTAAAAGCTTACTGGGAAGTAGCGGGCGAAAGAAAATTGTTAGTTGTTGGAAGAAGTAAGTTTACTGAAATGGCTGAAGAGTTTTTTAAGAATGCAAAGGTGATTCACTACAAAGATACACCAACAGTTCTTGGAGAAACGCACCAGTCTTTGCTTATAGATTTAACAGAAGGATTTCATCCCAACGACTTGGGAATAGTAGTTGAAACAGTTGAGGAAGGAGGAATACTAATAGCTGTTTCTCCAAAATTAGAAGAATGGAATAATTTGGTTGGCAAGTGGCATGAGGAAATGATAAGCTCCCCATATACTGTTGATGACATAGTTCCAAGATTTTATAGGAGGTTTATACGCAAAACTCTTGAGGCTATAGGTATAATAATTTTTGACGCCGATAAGAGAAAAATTGTAAAAAAGTACGAACCTGCAGAAACTGAAGAGAGTAGAGAAGAAATAGTTATACCTGAAAGTAGGGAGATAAAAAGAAAATTGTACAAGCTTTGTGCTACACAAGATCAAATCAGAGTTCTTCAGCTTTTTGAAAGATTTTTTGACAGAGAAAAAGATAGAAAAGCAGTAGTTATAACTGCAGATAGGGGAAGGGGAAAGACTGCTGTTCTGGGTATAGTTACGCCGTATTTAATCTCAAGAATGCAAAGAGTTCTAAAGAGAGCTGTAAGAATTATGGTTGTTGCACCAACTCCTCAAGCGGTTCAAACTTACTTCAAATTCCTCAGAAAAGCGATGGTAAGGCAGGGAATGAGGGAGTTTAAAGTTAAGGAAACGTCTGGAATGATTACTGTGCTTAACAGTAAATACGCGAGAGTGGAGTACGTTGTGCCGAGGAGGGCTATGGTCGAAAGCGAATATGCAGACATAGTAATTGTGGATGAAGCGGCAGGTATCGACGTTCCCGTTTTGTGGGAGATAACGAAAAAAGTACGTTACATAGTTTTCTCCTCAACAATACACGGTTACGAAGGGGCGGGGAGGGGTTTTAGCATAAGGTTTTTGAAAAAGCTCGAAAGTGATGAAAACACGGAAGTAGAGAAGATTCATTTAGAAGAACCGATAAGATACGGTAAAGGAGATCCAATAGAGAAGTGGCTTTACGACGTGTTGCTACTGGATGCTCAGCCTGTTGAGCTTGATGATGAGGATTTGAGAGCGATAGAAGAAGGAAAGCTGGAATTTGAAATGATAGACAAAGACAAACTACTCAAAGACGAAAAACTCCTTAGAGAATTCTTCGGAATATACGTTCTCGCTCATTACAGAAATAGGCCATCTGATGTAGTTATACTGTTAGACATGCCAAATCATTTAGCTTTCAGAGTTAAAGTTAACGAGAAGACTGTTTGCTCAATCCACGTTGCGATTGAAGGAGGTATAGATGAAAAAACCATAGAAGAAATGGCTGATGGATTTAAACCAAAAGGGCAAATAATACCCGACCTTATACTGAAACACCACTGGGACTACGAATTTCCTAAGATGTTTGGAGTCAGAATCGTTAGAATAGCAACTCATCCATCAGTCATGGGAAGAGGTATTGGTAGCTTTGCTTTGAAGAGACTCGTAGATTGGAGCTGTGGAAACGAGTTCGACTGGATCGGTTCGGGATTTGGTGTGTCTCCAGAACTACTTAAGTTCTGGTTGAAGAATGGCTTTTTGCCTGTTCACATGACTCCTCAGAGAAATGAAGTTTCTGGAGAACATACGGTTGTTGTGATGAAACCCCTTAAAATGCACGTTCAGGAGATAGTCGAAAAGTTAAACGCCAGTTTTGTGAAAAGACTACTTGAGTGGCTAAGCGACGAACTCTCGGATTTGGAGGTAGAAGTATCTATTCAGCTTTTACACTCTTTACGTAGGGATTTTAACTATCCCGCGCCGGAAATAGATTACGTGAACAAAAAAAGAGTTAAAAAGTATCTGCAAGGAGTCAGTCTTTACGAGTACTCCTCCGACGTTTTGAGGCCATTAGTAAGGTATATGTACTCAAGAACTAACAGAGCTGAGCTGAGTGAAAAAGAAGAGACGGTTTTAGTAGCTAAATGTCTCCAGCTCAGAGATTGGACTTACGCTGGAGAGTGTATTGGAGAATATGGAATGAGACCGTACAAAACTCTGCTTTCTGCACTAAAAAAAGTCTGGAAGTGGTATGAAAACCTCAACGGTTAATAGTAAAAGTACTCGAAGTAGTCGTAAGGGAAGTCTTCTATTCTACCTCTGTCGCAGTAGTCTAAAAGCTCTCTGTCAAAAGGAATTTGAGCTATTAGGTCTATGTCGTATTTCCTGCACAGTTCTATTGCTTTATCTTTTCCGAACAGGTATATTCTTTCTCCACACTTGGGACACTCGAAATAACTCATGTTTTCTACTATTCCAAGCACTTCCGTATCCATTTTTCTTGCCATGTTTATAGCCTTCTCAACTATCATGGCTGACAAGTCTTGCGGTATCGTAACCATAATCAGCCCATCGAGTTCTACGAAATCCATTACGGTTAGTATTGCGTCTCCCGTTCCGGGAGGCATGTCAAATATTAGGTAATCCAATTTACCCCACTCAACGCTTCCGAGAAAACTCCTTATTGCCGTGTTTATTGCGAGACCTCTCCATATAACTGGTGATTCTCTGCTTTTCAACATGAATTGTATTGATAGAACTTTTATCCCGTATTTATCCGTGTAAACTGGATTTATCCCCTTTGTACCTATTGTGAGTTCCTGAGCTTTATCTTCTATTCCAAAAAGTCTCGGTATAGATGGACCTAAAAAGTCAGCGTCGAAAATACCAACGCTTTTTCCCTGCCTTGCGTAGTGAACCGCTAATAAGGCAGCAATAGTTGACTTTCCAACTCCTCCTTTACCACTCGTAACTACTATTTTGTGTTCTACGTCTTTCAATTTTTCAGCTATATCTTTACCAGTTATGATTTTTTCTTGCATAGTATCACCTCATATCTCTTCATAACCTCATAATCCCCTAATAAAATTCATAAAATCGTAAACCTTAGTAAGGCGTTGCCCAGCTTTCATCGTCTTTGTAAACTTTCTCGTCTATTATCATTTCTCCCTCTACAAGCGGTTTCGGATCTACAACTGCTTCTATTCTGTAAAGCGTGGACTTGTACCAGTTCCAGTCTATTTCAGCTCTAAGCTTTTCTACAACTGGTAGCTTTTCCTGAAATCTAAAGAAGTTCTTTTCTTCCTCAGGATAAACGCTAAACTTTCTTATCATATCAGTTATTACGAAACCCATTTCGTGTATCATCTCTTGTATTTCATACCACTTCTTCCTCGAAGCTTCGAGAGTTGTCAATCCAAAGTAGCCGGAACATCCTGCACTTTTGAGTGTTGACACACCTCTCGAAAGAAACAGCTTTAATCCCGGAATTGTTTCTACTGGATCCGTAACAAATACGTCGTACTTCTTTCTAAGCTCTTCAGGAAAAGCTTTCTGTACGTCGTAAACTCTCGCCTCAACTGGCAGGCTATACTCTTCAGCTTTGGAGTTTATGAATTTGACAAGCCTTTCATCTATTTCTACTACTGTAATTTTTTCTGGCACTCCTGTAAGGGCAGCAGCTAAGCTGAACAAATCGTCATCTCCTACAACGAATATTTTTGACCTCAAATCTCCTCTTTCGTAAAGAAACTCGACTCTCTTCATAACGCCATCTACGCTTATAAATCCCTGATCGTAAACTTCTATTGTCTCCGGTCTCTCCTTAGCTATCTTCTTATACTCCTCAAAAGCCTCTTTAAACTCTTCAGCTATTACGTAACCGCTACCATCGCAACACTTACACCTAACGTCGGAATAAAACAACTTCTCCTCTTCTTTCAGTTTCTCTCCTTTTTCAGTTAATTTTACTTTTCCGTTTTCGACTTTCAGCAATCCATCTCTTTGCATTTCCTGTATTATGTTAAAAAATTCTGGAAGACTTGCATCTTGGGAGTCTATCAGCCTGTAAATTGAAATCTCTCCATCTATCGCCTGCAATATCTGATTTACTATTCTCCTATCCATGCCTTCTACTTGCATTCTTTTTTACCCCCTGTCGAGCACGTAGTGTCTGTAGGAGCGAGGTTTGAATTTTTCCAAAAACAGTTCAAAAGCTTTTTCCGCGGCTTTAGCGTCGCCACATGTAAATATGTCGAGATTTACAAGCTCGTATTCTGGCCAAGTATGCAAACTTACATGGGATTCCGCAACTAAAACAATTCCAGTTACGCCATACGGCTCAAATTGTTTGTAAACGCTTCCAACTTTCGTAAGCCCCGATTTCTCAACTACCTCCTCTACTATTTCCCTTACTGTTTTCTCATATGAAATTAGCTCCTTTGGAACTCCATACAACTCCGCAATTATGTGCTTCCCGACTATCATGGTCATCACCCTTCTTCATTTTTTCTCACCCCTTAACAAACGAATAACGCTTTTAGAGCGTTTCCCGAACTAAATTAAGCTTATTTTACTTTTTCGTGTTTGGGAAACGCTTTTCAATGAGTGCATCACTCTTGATGCAATTGCTTTTAAAATTTTCGCATAACGAATGGAAAATCACGGTTTTTAACGAAAATGGAAAAAAAGCTAAGCTTCAAAATCGTTTCGAATTGCTAAAAATTAACCGTTTTCTCCCATTTCTTGAGTTATCGATTATTTTTTGAATCTGTGTTTTCTAAGGATTTTTCAACTCCTAAAATTTTAATGCTTTTTAATGAGAGATCTTGGTATTATGCCTTGTAGCATCATTAAATCCGCTATTGTTATTGCAACCATCGCTTCCACAACTGGAACGGCTCTGGGAACTATACACGGGTCGTGCCTACCTTTAACTACTATTTCCGTCTCTTCCATAGTCTCAACGTTTACAGTCTTTTGGGGTATTGAAATCGAAGGAGTTGGCTTTATTGCAGCTCTAATTACTATGTCTTCTCCACAAGATATTCCTCCCAAGATTCCTCCAGCGTTATTTGTTTCGAATCTTATTTTTCCATCTTTAAGGATTACAGCGTCGTTGTGTTCGCTACCCCTCATTTTTGAGCATGAAAAACCAGAACCAATTTCCACACCTTTTACTGCAGGTATGCTCATAACAGCGTAAGCCAACCTCGCATCCAATTTGTCGAATACGGGTTCACCTATTCCGGCAGGAACGTTTTTCGCAACTACTTCTACAACTCCTCCAACGCTATCTCCACTCTTCATAGCTTCGATTATTTTTTCTTCCATTAAAACGGCTTTTTCTTCGTCTGGACACCTTACAGAGTTTTTTTCGGCTCTTTTAAATATTTCCTCTATTTCTCCACTTACTTCGCATCTTATTCCTGCTATTTCCTTGGTATATCCGTAAATGCCTACTCCAAATTCTGAAAGGAGCTTCTTTGCAATAGCTCCAGCAGCTACTCTCGCTACAGTCTCTCTCGCAGACGCTCTTCCTCCACCCCTCCAATCCCTAAACCCGAATTTTGCTAAGTACGTGTAGTCTGCATGCCCCGGTCTTATCAGATTTTTAATTGGTTCATACGCTTCTGGTCTTGCATCTCTATTCCAAACGAGCATTGAAATAGGAGTTCCAGTAGTAAGACCTTCGAAAATACCTGAAAGAATTTCAACTTTGTCTGATTCTTTTCTCTTTGAAGCTAACTTACCTCCCGGTTTTCTTCTGTCCAATTCTTTTTGTATGTCTTCCTCATTAAGTTTTAAACCAGCAGGTGGGGAATCTACAACGCATCCTACTGCTCTGCCGTGACTCTCGCCCCAAGTGTGTACTTTAAAAACAATGCCAAAACTGCTCCCCATTTGTACCCCTCACAAAACAGCTTTTACAGCGTCAACGCTCGCATCAACTTCTATAGGTTTTCCGCAAACTCTTATAACTGTTTCCGGATCCTTTAGAAGGTGTCCGGTTGTTATACAGACTATTCTTTCCCCCCTTTCTATCTCGTCTTTTTCAGCCAACTTTATTAAACCTGCAATACTCGCAGCACTTGCAGGTTCTACTCCAATTCCTTCCATCGACGCTAATATTTTCTGAGCATTTATTATTTCATCGTCGCTGACTTCTTCTGCTGTACCTTCCGATTCGTATATCGCCCTTATAGCTTTTTTAGCGTTTACTGGTTGCCCAATTCTTATAGCTGTAGCAACTGTTTCCGGATTTTTTACGGCTTCTATGTCGTCTCTGCCTTCTTTAACTGCTTTGAAAACTGGATTTGCTCCTTTCGCCTGAATTCCCGTCATTTTTGGTATTTTATCCGTCAGACCAAACCTTACCAGTTCTTTAAATCCTTTGTATATAGCGGAGATATTGCCAGCGTTTCCAACTGGTAAAATTATTCTATCCGGTACACCTATTTCATCGGCTATTTCAAAAGCTATGGTTTTCTGTCCTTCTAACCTAAACGGATTTACTGAATTGAGTAGATAAAATCCTTCTGTCCTGCAAACTTCTCTTACTATCTTTAATGCCTGATCAAAGTTGCCTCTTATTCCTATTACTTTTGCTCCATGCATTAAAGCTTGAGCGACTTTACCAAGAGCTACCTTCCCCGCTGGTAATAGCACGTAAGCTTTTATTCCAGCCTTGGCAGCGTACATAGCCATAGATGCAGAAGTGTTCCCCGTAGAAGCACAAGCAACTGCACTTTTTCCCAGCTCTATTGCTTTTGTAACTCCAACAGTCATTCCCCTATCCTTAAAGGATCCAGACGGATTAGCCCCTTCGTGTTTCACGTAAACTTCAACTTTAACATTTAGCATGTCTTCAATTTTTTTGCACCTATAAAGAGGTGTGTTACCCTCTCTAAGGGTTACGGGTTCAATTTTTACTGGTAGAAGTGATTTGTACTTCCATACGCCCTTTAAGTTTCCGTCAAGTTTAAAGGAAAGTTTGGTTTCCTTTATTAAGACTTCGAGCAATCCTCCACATTCACATGTGTACATGTCCTCTCTCGAATACTCCCTGCCACACTCTATGCACTTCAAGCAATACTCCATACCTTCTGCAGTGTAACTGAACATATAAATTTAAGGAAAAACTTAATTTACAGTTTCATTTAATGAACGGTAGTTATGAGAGCTTTAAAAATTTGCTCGGCCTTGATTTTAATCGTGTTAGCGATGAAAATGGCTTTAGCTCTCAACGCCGGGAACATAGACCTCGTTTACTACAACAACTCTAAGCCCGTTTACGAAATACAGTTTTTAACTGTACCTCTCTACTACGATACATCTCATACTCCAAAGCTAATAGTCTATGGAGCTGGAACTAACTTCAGCATACAAGTAACGGACTACATCAACAGTAACGTTATAGTTAAGCTCGTAAACGTTTACGACGGAACTGAAAGAGTAATAGGCTACCTTACAAGCTCCGAGCCGAGCAAAAAGTTCGTTATATCTAACTTATATCCCGGATATTGGACGATAGTTCTGGTTTCGAGAAAAGCCGTTTGGAATATAGGTAAAACGCACGAAATAAAAATAGTAGGAAATCCAAAACTGATTTTGGAGTTGCTAAACGGTAAAAACGTAACACTTGGAGATATGGTTAGAGTTAGGGTTAAAGTAGTGGGGCTTTACGGGGAAACGAACGTAAGCATGAAAGTTGAGGGGCAAAAAATTTTGCATTTCTCGAAGGTTTTAAAGGGTAACAGCGTGTGGGATGTTGCAATACCTTCTAAAGAGATTGGAGTTGGTAAGTGTAGGATCGTCGTAAGTGCTATGGGAATTACTGGGAGTATAACGTTTAATATAACAAAGCCGACAGTCGGGTTGAACTTAACAAACGTAACAAACGTAAATGTTAAAGTGAACAAATCTAAGGTTAACGTTAGCGTTAATACTAAGGTTGCTGTTAACAGTACTGAGGTTAACAAAACTAAAGCCGTTGAAGTTGGAGTTAAAAGAGAAGTTAACAAAACCACTAAAATTACAAAAATTAATAAAAATGAAACTGGAGTAGAAAGAACTAACAACACTGCAAACAGCACCATCAATAAAACATCTAAGAAAACGCCCGGTTTTACGGCAATAACATTAGTAGTTATTGTACTACTCCTCAGAAAACTGAAACGCTAACCATTACTTTTTTAAACCTCTGTATTTCTGTATTTAATGTCAACGTAGAAAAGCCGGGGTTGCCGAGTGGTAAGGCGCACGCCTGGAGAGCGTGTGGGCTCTGCCCGCGTGGGTTCGAATCCCACCCCCGGCGTCTTTTATGTTGGAGCTTTCATGTCTTTTTTAGGTGAACTAATTAATTTGTATGTATGACGAGATTTAACGAGGCTATTAAGAGAAAATTATATATATTTGGGTAAACAAAAATTTACCCATAGGAGGTGATTGATATGCCCATACCACCTTTTGATGACTTCATTTCGAACCTCATATGGCTGTTGTTTCTTGGATTTATACTGTACTTAATCTACAGCTTTGTGGAAAACAAGAAAACAGAGAAGAGTATAAGTTATGCCGAGCTTTTAGAAGAGATGAGGTTGTTGAGAAGAGAAATAGAAGAATTAAGAAAAGAATTGAGAGAATAGGGAAATTAAATGGATACGGCAGAAGAACTGGCAGAATTACTCAGAGTACTGTCGAATCCCGTGAGGTTGAAAATACTCGCCCTCTGCCTCGAAGAGAGAAGTTCTAAGGAGATCAGAGAAATTCTCGGCTTATCAAAACCTCTGTTTATCTCCCACATGAAAAAACTCCTGAATTCAGGACTTATTTCTTGTAAGGTTAAAAGGCTTGATGGAAAAGCAGTTAAATACTACAAAACAGTAAACTTTGAAATCTGCTGTAGTACTGAAATTTTAAAAGACATACTTGAGGAAATTTATCTGTAAATTCTTCTTTCTATTGATTCAATTCTTTCTTCCAGATCTCTTAAATACTCTCTAAGTCTGGAATCTATTCTCTCCTCTATTTCAGCCGAATTCATGGCAATTATTCTCTTGGTACTTTCTAACTCGTTCATTAACTCTGAAATTCTCAATATCAGGCTTATTATGAGAATGCTAAGAGAAAGAGTAAAGAGAAACGCAAAAAACACGACTATAGGATTAAAGCTGTTGTAAAGGGTGAGCCATTGAGCTGTTAAGAGTATTGAGGAGATTACCATTACTACTGCAACGACTACATCTCTTAGAATGTCGTTCAACTTATCACCCCGAAGGATTTTAGTAATACTTCGACGTTGAGTCTTCCTTTGCTAATAAGTTTAACTGGTGAAGATATGGTAATTCTAGCTGGAGAGAACAAATTCGGGTCTATTTCGTAGAAATTGTAATTAGAATCTTTGAACACTTCGTAGAAGGGTTTTCCGTAATCTTTTGAACTATCAGACGTTAAATTAGCTTTGTCAATCATATCCATTTCAGATTCGTCGAATTCGGAGAACAGAAAAGCGCTGCCATAGTAAAGCAAACAGTCGTTAGTCATTCCCATTGCTTTTAAGCTATCTCCCGACAGGGGCGCAACTGGCGCGTTACCGCATCCCGAAAAGATCTTTTTTACATCGAATCCAAGTTGAAGTAGTCTGTACATAGCGACTTCAACTATTCTCGCAGAAATCTGAATACTCCCAACTAAGGAGGAAGTTGGAGCTACGAGAACGTAAACGTCTTCACTTTCAACATCGCACTCTTCGGCTATGTAATCTACAACCCTCTCGTCAGGCAAAAGATCTGATTCGAGAGTTATTACAGCATACTCTGCGTCATCCTCGTAGTCTATTAACTCGTAAGTTTTCTTGGGTTTCAAAGCTAAGGCTCTTGCCGGACCGCTACCCATTGCAAAGTAGTTGTCAATTTTTATCTGCCAACCAGCTTTTTGTGAAGCGAGACAGGCTAAAACTGGATTGTCCGTTCTAACTTCTACGAAAGGTACGACTAAATTGCCAACGCTACCCGTTTTTACATTTACTTCCGCCAGACCAGCCATGCAAACTTCGGAAAAAAGTATGCCAGCGGAAATGCTTCCTTTAACATTAACTCCAAAGTCTATGACCCAAGCCCCATTTTTCAACCTTTGAAACTCAATTCCGTACTGCTCTCTATACTCATCGCTGTAATCGAGCATTTCTTCTACAATATCCTGAGCAAGTTCGTTAACACTTAACACGTATTTCCTCTGCTTAGAACTATATCAGTGTTTTGTTTTTCAGTGTTTCGTTTTTAATGCCAAAGTCAAAAATGCTAAAGTCAAAGGCTGTTTTAAAGCTGTTTTAATGCCGAAGTTGCAACTTCAACTACCACAGTTTTACTTTCTCAAAAAACGGTGGTTTTTCTTTAATCAGATACGCTTCTGGTGCGAGCAAAGCCTCCCCATTCGTGCATAGCCTAAGTACTTCCATTACTTGTGCAGAACACAGCATTGAATATCCTATGGGATTTCTCGGCAATTCTTTCTCCAACTTTTCAATCACTTCGATTTTACTGTCTATGTCTTCAGGTAAAAAGCATGTAACTGCGGGAGGTATAAAAGGAACTCCTAACTTTTCAGCCGCTTTTGCTGATAGTTTGCAATATCTGTGGGAGATTACGACGTCACAACCTCTAAGAGCTTTCTCAAAAAACTCTAAGCTCAATTCACTGGCTAAATTGGAAATTACTAAGGTATCTTCTTTTGAGTTTGGAATGTCGTAGCTGTTGGCATCGTAAACATCGAGAGAGACGTCGCAGAAAACGTCTTGGGGAGTTATAAAATCTCCCACATATCTAACGCAATCAACTCCAGCCCTCCAAAGCAAGTTCATGACAAATCTGCTACACACGACACCTATTCTCAACCGGGAAACGTATTCATCGATTTTAATGCTGTACTTCATTAGTTCGAGCATTAACAGAGTTACAAGACAAATTTTTTAATAACTTTCGCAAAATCCGTGTTGTGAAGCTTGAAGACCTTATAATGAAATACGTAGCAACTAACGCACTAAGGTATGGAAAGCCAAACGAAAAGGCAGTAATGGGAAAAGTAATAGCAGAAAAACCTGAACTTAGAAAAAAAGCTAAGGAAATACTCGAAATAGTTAGAAAGTGTATCGAGGAGTTTGAAGCTCTTAGCGAGGAGGAAAAAAAGGCTTTGGTAACATCCTTAGCAATAGAAGAAAAAAAGGAAGAGAAAAAAGAGAGAAAACTGCCAGAACTGCCAAATGCAGAAAAGGGAAAAGTCGTTATGAGGTTCGCTCCAAACCCGAACGGTCCTCCAACTCTCGGTTCTGCGAGGGGTATGGTTGTAAACGACGAGTACGTAAAGATGTACGATGGACAACTAATTCTAAGATTTGACGATACGGATCCGAGAACTAAAAGACCTTTGTTAGAAGCATACGACTGGTATATAGAAGATGCAGAGTGGTTAAACGTCAAATTTGACAGAGTAATTTACGCTTCTAAGAGAATACCAATTTACTACGATTACATAAAAGAACTGTTAAAAATGGAAAAAGCGTATCCGTGTTTTTGCTCAAGAGAGGAGTTCAAAAAATATAGAGATGCTGGAATCGAATGTCCTCACAGAAATACTACTGCAGAAGAAGCTTTAGAAGTCTGGGAGAAAATGCTTTCTGGAGAGTACAAAGAGGGAGAAGTCGTTATAAGAATTAAAACAGACATGAAGCACAAAGACCCAGCTATAAGAGATTGGGTTGCTTTCAGAATAATAGATTGCGACCACCCCCTCGTTGGGAATGAGTACAGAGTATATCCAACCTTAGACTTCGAATCGGCAATAGAAGACCATTTACAAGGAGTAACACACATAATAAGAGGTAAAGACTTAATCGATTCTGAAAGAAGGCAGAAGTATATATACGACTACTTCGGCTGGGAGTATCCGGTAACGAAGCACTGGGGTAGAGTGAAAATTCACGAGTTTGGAAAGCTTTCTACGAGCGAAATTAGAAAGAAAATAGAAAAAGGTGAATACGAGGGGTGGGACGACCCGGCTTTACCGACTATAAGGGCTTTTAGGAGAAGAGGTTTTAGAGCAGAAGCTATAAGGAAGTTTCTTTTATCTCTTGGAGTTGGAGAGAACGACGTTTCTGTTAGCCTGAAGAACCTTTACGCGGAAAACAGAAAATTGATAGACAAGGAAGCAAACAGATACTTCTTCGTTTGGGATGCGGTGGAAGTAAAAATAGATGGTTTGCCCGAAGAAGTTACAGTTAAAATACCTACGAAACCTGAAAGCGGCGAATTTAGAGTGTTAAGAGGTGAAAAAACAGTTTTCCTAAGTGGAGACGACTGGGAAAGGTTTAAAGATGGAGAGCTTGTAAGGTTGAAAGACTTCTGTACAGTTAAAGTTGACAAAGAAAATAGAGTTTTGGAGTTCGTGTCTTGGGAGATGTCCAATGAAGTGAAAAAAGGTAAAAACATCGTTCATTGGCTTAGCTGGAGTGATTCAGTCGTATGCGTAGTTATAGGAGATAAACCAAGGCTTAAGTGGGGGGGTTTTGCCGAAAAAAATGCTTTAAAAGATGCAGGAAAAGTTGTGCAATTCGAGAGGTTTGCTTTCTGCAGGATTGAGTTTGCGAGCGATGAGGGGATCAGAGCTATCTATACTCATCCATAAATTTTTCAATCCTTTCCACTGCTTTCTTTAAAGATTCCATCGAGCATGCGTAGGAAATTCTGACGTACTTCTCGTTACCTTCTCCAAAAGGTATTCCGGGAGTTAAAGCTACCCCATGCATGACTAATTTCTCTACGAACTGCATACAGTTTTCGAACTGCTCTGGAATCTTGGCAAAAATGTAAAAAGCTCCTTCTGGTTTTACAGCTTCAAATCCTATACGTTTTAACTCTTTGTAAACGTAATCTCTTCTTTCTTTGAACACTTTTCTCATGTTTTCAGTTACTTCGTCAAAAATACCGCTAAAAAAAGCTTCTGCAACTGCTTTTTGAGCAAAAGCTGGAGCACAAACTCCGTTGACTTGGTGAACTTTAAGCATCGAATCTATAAGCTTTTTGTCAGCTATTGTAAATCCAATTCTCCATCCAGTCATAGCGAGGGATTTGGAAAATCCGTTAACTACGACTACGTTTTCAAAATCAACGAGGTTCACTGGCTTTTTATCGTAGTAGATCTGATCGTATATTTCGTCACTTATAACTATAGCTTTTCTTTCCTGAGCAAGTTCTACGACTTCTTTAAGCGTTTTCTCATCTTCAACTACTCCTGTTGGATTGTTTGGATAGTTTAAAAAAACGACCGAAGTTTTCTCGCTCAAAGCTTTTGAAATTTCCTCAACGTTTAACCTAAATTCAGGGTGCGTTTTAACTTGAACTGTTTTTGCTTCGCAGAGCTTCGAATAAACGAAGTAAGAGAGAAAGTTTGGCGAGGGTATTAAAACTTCGCTGTTTCTTTCTATAAAGGCGAGAGATGCGTTTAACAAAGCTTCGCTTCCTCCAGTCGTTATCATTACTTCCTCTTTTTCAACTCCATATCTTTCAGCTATTGCCTCTCTCAGCTCATCCAGTCCAAAGTTAGAAGTGTAGTGCGTATAACCTTCTTTCTTAGCTTTACAAGCAAACTCAATTATTCTGCTATCTGTATCGAAGTCTGGCTCTCCAATGCTGAGACTGATTATGTCTATACCCTTCTTTTTTGCACTCTCCACGACTTCGAACATCCTCCTTATCATTGAAGTGGAAATTTCCTTAACTCTACTCGCTTCCATAAAATCACCCCAATATATCGCTCAGGTCAAGCTCCTCCTCTTCAAACTCGAATTCATCGGAGAACTCAGGTACTTCTTCAAATTCTTCGACTTCTACTTCTTCCACTTCTTCTTTTTCTTCTTCTACTTCCTCTTCTTCAACCTTGGGAGAACTTATGACTGCCTCTAACGCCTCTTTAACTCTTTCTTCGTATTTACTCAAGTCGGGGTTGTATATTCTCCAAGCCTCCTCAACTAACTCTTTTCCTCCTTTTTTCATATTTTCAATTCTCGACAAAGTGTGTTCTGCCGTTTCCACAATCCAGTAGTTCATAACATCCCTTTCAACCGGTACTATGAATTCTGGTCTAAGAGTTACTACAGTTCTGTTTCCTTCGAAAAGTCTAACCTTAGAAACGATGGCTACTATTTCTGGAGGATCGATTTTAAGTAAACTCTCCAAGGCGTCTGGCTGAAACTTGCCTATGAAACCTCTGAAAACACCCGTAGGATCGCTAACTCTTATTTTCCAAAAATCGGAATCGGGCCTTGTTTCTTCTCTGTCGAGCAGAACGCCTACTATAAAAACTCTACTACACGGAACGCCAGTTGGTAATAGTAGTTGAACGAGTTTTTCCTCACTTTCAATTCTATGAGTTGCCTCGTTTAATTCGAAGGCAAAAACCCTCCTCGCAACAGACCTCTTAAATCTATCCATAGTATCACCCCGAAAGCTTGCTCAAGAGTTCTTCTGCTTTTTCCTTTCCATCGTAGCGGAGAAAGTCTATTTCGTTCACTATAAAGTACCTCTCTCCTTTCCTTCCGGTAAATCTAAAATACCTTCCGAGCAGTCTATTCTTCAATTCGGATAGGACGACTTCTCTATCGTAATGCTTTTTAGCCATCTCTATTGCCTCTTCGAGTCCTATGCCAGTAAGGTACTTGATGTTGTCCTGATTCAAAATCACTTCGTAGTAACTTTCCCCATCGTCTATAACTCCTTTCACTCTCAAGTCATCGTAAGCTTCAGTTTTTCCGTGAACGGGACATATTCCTTTAGTAAGAACTCTGTTACACTTTTTACACCTTCTTATCAAACCGCTGTTCTGTTGTATCGCCACTAAGGCTCCTACCGCCTCGACTTCTCTTGGAGGTAGCTGAATGTCCTCGTCTATTTCTTCTATTCTGCTGTTTCTGTTTACGTTAACTTGCATTCTACCACCAAAACTGTCTGTAACGACGTTGGCGAAAAGGTAGCTTTTTCCTTCTTCGACTTCTGGCTTGTTTGCTTTTGCCCAGATTACGAACTTTATTATTCCCGTTTCGTCTCCAATCAACCCTACTTGTGAAACGTTTGGGCTTGAAGAATCCCAAAGCTGAACGACCTTGGCTTTTAAACTTACCCACTGGCCCGGAGTTTTTATGTCTTCAACTTTTACGAGTGGACTATCCGATACAAGTTTGTCTCTCGATATGTCAAGTTCTTTTATCAGGTAATTTTCAACTGTTCTTATAGCTTCACTTTCTGGGACTTTGAACTCTTCTATTAAAAGCTTAAGTCTTTTGTAAACGTCTTTTCTGTTTATCTCATATCCAGATTTTTTAAATTTTTCCACTATCTCTTCTGCTATCTTCTGAATTCTGTCCATGAATTGAAGTGTACCTATAACTATATGTTGCTTCCGAACACAAATTTTAAATTCAGGTATAGTGTCTGCTATTAAAAGGGCCCGTAGCTTAGCCAGGTTAGAGCGTCCGGCTCATAACCGGACGGTCGAGGGTTCGAATCCCTCCGGGCCCATCTTTACATGGGTTCAAAAATCTTGAGAAAAAAGGTTGAATATGCCGATCACACTTGAGACTCTTATCAAAAGAGTGGTTGAGGACTGCATATTAAGATGGGCGAAAGGCCTAAAGCCAACCACAACAACCCGCTATCTCTACTACATGCTAAAGTACCTCGAATGGTTGAAAGAGTAGGGTTACTTTAACTCAGCCGTTGAAATGCTCGAAGACGCCAAGAATGGAGACTTGCAGCGCCAAATTAGTGTTCTCATTTAATGGGTGTAGAGTAGCAACACGGGCCATAACGATCGCAAGAACAGACTGCAGTCAGTCAGAAACTTCTACGAGTATCACGCATCCCTCTTACGAGGTGGGAGAGGGAAAGAGCGTTAAGAACCCTCAGAGATAGACAAGCTCAGAAGCACAATGATGAAAGCCATGACTGTCGAAGAGTTTTGCCGCATCGTGATGGAGCTCCAGTAACCGTACAAAGCAAGCAATGATGACTTGCTTCCAGGCAGCCTTTGGTGGCTCGGAATATGATTGGTTCAACAAACACGTCTGGCACCTCATAATAAACAGGCTCGACAATCCAGAACCTTTACAGATTCCCATAGTCCGCAGCAAGGTATCCCGACTTAACGTCAAGAACTACTACGCTTTCATCGGTAGAGATGCAAAAACCCTATAAAAGAGTGGCTCGAAATACGCCCGAAATGTGATTGTGATTTACTCTTAGTAACCTACAACAGGATGATAAAGAAGAAGTATTTTCCCTTAAACTCGAGACTTCTCGCAAATATGCTCACACAAACGGTAAAGAAGCTTAAGATTGTCGAACCAGCGTTGAACATCTTAAGCGGGGACATCAAGGCCGTGAAGAAGGGGGTGAAGGTAGAGTGCTCGAGTGCTATCGAAACTCTCGCTGTTGAAAATGCGGAACTCAAAAGAGACAAACTCGAAAGAGTGTTGCGGAGGTTGATGGTGAAAGAAGAACGATACCAGTTCAATGTCAACTTTCCTCAAGCTTGATCCTCTCAATCCCCACCCTGTCGTATGCGGAATCGGAGCTAATTATCCTTCCCTCACAGTACGCTGCATGAAATGCATCGAAGACTCCGAGACCGTAATCCCTGATGTAAATCGCCGCCTTGAGTGGCTTATCATCTTCGAAGTTGCACATAGCCATTACGCTTGTGAAGATCCTGACTACATCGAGGTTGTACCTTTTAGCGAGGAGTGCGAGTTCTATAAACGTGACGACGGATGTTGTAATCTGCCCCTTATACTTCTCCAAAACACTCTTTGCCCTTTTTTTTCAACCAGTCTCTTTCCTTCAGCAGGGCGAGGAAGAAATCAGTATCGGCGTATATCATTTAAGCTCCTCCACTGCAGCCTCTTCGATCTCCTTCCTAAGCTCTTTAACTAACTTGTCGGGAAACCCTTTGCCGATTTCTTCAAACTCTCTCACCGGATCACTGGGTTTCGGTATCAGCAGGACTCCGTCCTTAACCTCAACCACGAAAACTTCTTTACCAATCTTTTCCCTGACCCGTCTCGGAAGGTACAGCCTTCCCCTATCATCAACTTTAACCCACATGATCACAATTTTGTGGGACAACTATTTTATTCTTCCCATTCAATCTTTGAGAGCCAACTACTTGTAGCGTCTTCTTATTCTACCTTTATCGATATCCAAAATGATTTCTTAACCCATCTACATCAACAATTTGCGTTTTCATTCCACATCCATTAGGCATTTTAAACTCCTAAGTTATGGCCGCATGACCATCATTTTTTAACCTTCTAAGAGTTCTATAAACCCGGTCATTTTCCAAAGAGTCGAAAAAATACATGAGTCAACAAAAACATTCATGAGCCTTTAGTTTCTTCCAATTTCTCAATAAGGGTGTGGTATGTTGACCCACAAACTTTTCAATAGCTTCTTCAATTGTCATTGTCTTTCGCCTCATTGCGATCACTATACAATTTAGAACTCCAATTAGCTATAAGACTTTCTTTTTGATTACTTCATCTTGTTGTTCAGGTAGCGCATTCTTTATCGTTTGAGTCTAATTTTTTCTACTGGAAACTTAGACTCCTTCCTATTCATTTCTGCAATTAGATGGGGTTACACATCGTAGGTCAGCGGTGGAGCTCTGCTTTTCTTAGATTTTTCTTTCAAAAGCATACTATCGCCTCTTGAGAGTGTCACGACTTCATTTTCAAGTTTGATACAGAATTCATTCAAATATGTAAAAATTTCATCTTTTATCAGTACCATATCAGTTTTTTGCCAACGCCTGGTGCATGTTCCGCATTCTTCTTCGCCAAGTATGTTAGAAATACTGCCTCACTTAAGTTTACAGTAGGGCGAAACTCGTTCTGAATCAATGTCAATTCTGCATGCCGCCCGCCAGTACCTATAGCGGCAAATCCAACCTCTAAGTTAAGTCTTCTGGAGGTTATATAATTGCCAGAGCTATCCCTCAAAGTCGAACCTCTCACGAACATAGATAAACAGAATGTAATAGTTAATGCCTGATGCTCGAAGAAACTTTCGCTGCCGGCAGCAAAGAAGATTTTGACCTCCTGGAAGACGAAGACTTTTCGAGGGGGATCCTGGCGAAGAGAATTTCGATTATTGGGGGAGCTGATTAAAATGCGATGCCCTACATGCGGCAACACAAGCTGCTTCGAACTCTCGACGACGTTTACATTTGTTGTTATTGTGGGAATAATATCTCTCCGGGCAATCGAAAATCGTATTTTTCTCACAACTACGTTTTTAGTTGATGTACGTGCCGTGGAGAAGAGTATTCTCCTGGCACTGTAGTGCTTGTGGTGAGTGTTGTTTAAAGTACAAACCAAAACTAACGTTCTACGAATACTTAAAGCTAAAGCACACGGGATTCGTAGAAGAGAGAGCAAATCGTTACTACATAAGAAAAGTGAACGGTAAGTGTCCTTTTCAAGAAGGAAGACTTTGCACTCTCCAAGAAAACAAACCACTGGCTTGCAAAGTATTTCCGTTCTTGGTTAAAAAGAACGCTAAGGACGAATTAGCTCTTTACGAATACGAAGGAGAAGAATTTTACGTTTACGTTGCAACAGATTGTAGAAACACGGTTTTAGCAAAAAAACCAACTGAAAGACTGGAAAAATTAGTTAGAGAAGCTGTAGAATTAGTTTTGGGTAAAAAGAGAAAAGTCGAAGAGATAACGTGCAAAACCGAAAATTTAAATTTTTGGAAAACGCCTAAGAAACGATGCAGATAATTCCCGGATCTCAGGGGTTGCTCGGAGTTAAATTGAGTAGGTTAACTGGATTTAGCTTAGGCTATGTTCAGATAGAAAAACTTCCGAGTGGAGAGAAATACATAAGGATAACGCAACCAGTCGAGAAAGCGATAGTGGTTAACAGCCTCGCATTTAATCCAGATGAAATGATAGTTGAATCAGTTTTAATAGCTGAAACTCTGAGAGAGTACGGTTGTAAAAAGGTTTACGCAGTTTTCCCATACATGCCGTATTCAAGGAGAAGGTTTATAAGAGGTGAGGCTTTTCCAGCAAAAGTCATTCCCAAGTTCTTTTCAGTGTTCGACAGAATATACGTTGTGGACTACCATCTCGAAGACTACATAAAAGAGATTAAAGAAGTTGAAATAAGAAACGTAAGTGCAATGGAAAAACTCGCAGAGTTTGCTGAGAGATTAGATGTAAAAGATCCAATTGTAGTATCTCCTGACGAGGAAGGTGTTAGGTGGGCTTCGAGGTTTGCCAGTAAACTTGGATTAGACTACGAGTGGTTGACTAAGATAAGGGTTGACGCGGAAAACGTTGTAATTGCATCAAAGCCAACAGACGTTAAAGGTAGAGACGTTTTCGTAGTTGACGATATGATTTCAGCTGGATCAACGGTAATTCAGGCAGTAAGAGTTTTGAAAAAAGCAGGTTGCAGAAACATTTACGTGTTTTCAACACACGTGTTAGCTAAAGCGGAAACGTTGAGAAAAATATACGAAGTTGGTGTGGAGGAGATATACGGCACGGATACAGTTCCGAGTCCAGTAAGCAGAGTCAGCGTTTCAGATGTAATAGCCAAAGCTATTCTCTACTAATTTTTTCAACTTTTTTCTCTTTTTCAGCTAACTTCTCTATTTTTTCTCCTTCCATCATTTCCTTGTATTCTCCTTCCGTAAGTTCTAAAACAACCGAACCTATGTAACCACAGTTCTTGCACATGTACTTTCCAGTTATACCCCCCGTATCGAGCGTGATTTCAGTTGATTTACATACCGGGCAGACCAAAATTTTCTTCATAGATTTACTTTGTGGAACGGATTATATACCATTTATGCCGTAAAATAGGCATGGCAAAAATAGAAGTTAGAATAACCATAGACGATTTCGAGGATTGGCTTAGAGAAAGGGGTTACGCAAAAATGCTTGGAGAAGAAAACTTGAGAATATACTTGAGGAACGGAATGTCCAGCTTGTTTTTCTCAAACAGTACACTTTTGATGAGTTGTATATTCACGAAACTTGGAATGCCTTCTGGTAGAGTGACTGACAAAATAAGGTCGGAAATTGGAAAAAGAGTTAGAAAAATTTACGCTGATAAGTACGTTTTAGAAATTGAAATTGAAAGTCAAGATTAAATCAAGATTGAGAAACCCTTTTTACGTACCTACCCCTTTCTGCTATCTCCTCAGCTCTTTTGATGACTTCTACATCTCCTTTTTCTAAGTAGCCATCTACGAAAGCCTCTTTAAATTTGAACCAATCGTCGTAGTAAGCTTTCAAAGCCTCAAAAAACACGTGAACGTCAACTCCTTTTGGTTCTACTCCTGAATCTACGAAAGACAGTCCAAAGTCTATGAAGTATATTTTGCCTTCTTTTAAAATCATGTTCATTGGCGTCACGTCTCCGTGTATTATATTGACTTCGTGCATTTTAGCGAGGTCTCTTCCTATCTTTTTGCAAATGTCTTCGTTCATAACGTCTCTAACGGCTTTTCCTTCTATTCTCTCCATAACTATTGTATCATCGTCAAAGTCCAGAACTATCGGAGTAGCAACCCCCTGCCTTCTCGCTAAGTTCATGAGTTTAATCTCCATTTTAGTCCTCCTCTTCCTCAACAACTCGTCAAGTTCTTTAACTCTGTATCTTTTTGGAATCCTTCTCTTAACTACAACGTTTTCGTAAATTTCAACTATCGCTTCTCCTCCAATGTACCTCTTTAACAACTTTCCTTTTTCAACTTCTCCTCTTACTATTTTCATGGAAATGTCTCACCTTTCAACTGAACAGCAAGAAACCTCTTTTTTACTAAGAATTACTCCCTTTGCGTTTCTGCTTTGTATTGGTACATCAGACACGTCAGTTTTCAGTAAGTAACCGTCTGAGCTAAGAGTTATTAGTTTCTCTTCACCTTCTACAACTTCTGTCATAACAACTTCTCCTCTATAGTTTATTACTCCAACGCCACCTCTCGAAACTTTTCTGTAATCTTTTATATCCGACCTCCTCGCGTAACCATCTTTCGAAACTGTAAGTAAGTATTTGCCGCTATTACAGCTTACCCACGCTATGGAATCTCCTTTTCTCAAGTTTATTCCCTTAACTCCTTTCGCATTCCTGCTCAATACTGGTACTTCTTCTAAGCCAAACCTAATGGTATATCCATTTCTTGTAGAAATAAAAACTTCTTTACCATCTACAGGACAAACAAAAGCTATATTAGAAGAAGAAGCTATTATTCCTGCTCTTTTCGCGTTTTCGAATTCTTTTACTTTAATTCTTTTTACATATCCTTCTTCGCTGACTATAAGCAATTCTTTTTCGTCAAATTCTTTGATAGGCACAGCTGAAACTACTTCATTGCAAGATATCAAATTTGAAAGCTTAACTCCCTTAGCGTACCTGTCGAGTTTTGGAATTTCATAGGCGTTAATACAGTAAGCTTTATTTTTACTAAAAATCAACAATTTATCTTTGGAACTACAAACTGTCATGTAAGCTGGAGTATCCTCTCTCAACTGAATGCCTATGACGCCTACACCTCCTCTTTTCTGCAACTTGAAGTTTAGAGGCATCCTCTTTACGAATCCCGCTTTCGTAAATATTACGATGCTTTTCTCTTCGCTAACTAGCTCTTCACTTGAAATCTCAGTCGCTTCTTTTTCAATTTCAGTCTTTCTTTCATCACCATACTTATCGATTAAGTAATGCATCTCTTCAACTATTATTTCGTCAATCCTTTCCTTAGAAGATAGTATTTCTTTATATTCAGATATTTTTCTCCTTAACTCTTCGTACTCCTTGATCAGAGATTCGATTTCCATTGCCGTGAGCTTTTGTAGCCTCGTTTGTAAAACGGCCTCAGCTTGTTTTTCGCTCATACCGTATTTCTCCATTAACGCTTTCTTCGCAAGTTCTGGAGACTTAGAAGATTTTATAAGTGATATAACGTCGTCTATGTTTTCTATGGCAATTTTTAAACCTTCTACGATGTGCAACCTGTCTTCAGCTTTCTTCAACTCGAAAGCAGTTCTCCTTCTAACGACTTCTCTTCTGTGGTCAACGTAAAATTCGATCATGTCCTTTAAGTTTAGTATTCTCGGTTCTCCATTTACTAACGCCAGCATTATTACTCCAAACGTAGTTTGCAAGCTTGTGTAAGCGTAAAGCTTGTTGAGAGCAGTAGAAACGTCTTCTCTAACTTCTACTACTACTCTAATACCTTCTCTATCTGATTCGTCTCTAACTGTTCTCGCATCGAGTCTTCCTTCTTCAATTAATTCCGCAATCTTTTCTACTAATTTGGCTTTATTAACTAAATATGGTATTTCTTTTATAATTATTTTTTTACCATCAATTTCAACTTTACCTCTAACTGTTATTTTACCTCTACCCGTTTTGTAAGCTTCAGCTATGCCATCTAATCCCGTTATTACGCCACCAGTCGGAAAGTCTGGACCTTTAACGTGCTCCATTAAATCTTCAATAGTTAAATTGGGATTTTTTATATATTCAATTATTGCCATACACACTTCTTTCAAGTTGTGGGGAGGTATGTTCGTAGCCATACCTACTGCAATTCCGGTGCTACCGTTTATGAGTAAGTTTGGAACTTTGGATGGAAGCACTATCGGCTCTTTAAGACTTGCATCGAAGTTTGGCTGGAAGTCAACGGTATCTCTATCTATGTCCTCTAAAATCTCTTCTGCTATCTTAGAAAGCCTGGCTTCAGTGTACCTCATAGCTGCTGGAGAGTCACCATCTATCGAACCAAAGTTTCCCTGTCCATCTATCAAAGGGTACCTCATAACGAAGTCTTGAGCCATTCTAACCAAAGCATCGTAAACAGCTGAATCCCCATGAGGATGGTACTTACCCAAAACGTCTCCTACTATCCTTGCACTTTTCCTGTAAGGTTTGTTTGAAAACAGTCCCATTTCGTACATGGCGTAAAGTATTCTCCTCTGAACCGGTTTTAAACCATCTCTAACGTCTGGTAGCGCTCTTCCAACTATAACGCTCATTGCGTAGTCTATGTAAGAGCTCTTAAGTTCTTCAGTAATCTCTCTGAGCAATTCCATCGCTTCTCCCTACTTACTGCGGTATTTAAAACTTTTAGAAAATTTAAAAGAAATTTAATTAAATTAAAAGTTAGAAAATTAAAAGTTAAATCAAAGTACTTCAAATTAAAGTACCGAGCAAAAATGCTAAAATAGTTGGTATGTTTAAGAAAGGCAATCCAGCCTGAGGTCTATCTGCAAACTTTGTTAGAAGTACTGTTAAACCAACAGCTCCTCCAATGAGAGGTAACCAAGCTGCAACTTTTAAGCCCAGAATTACTGGGGAAGTAACGAACCTCTGAGCTGAAGCTACTAATATGTTCGGTATAACCACATCTCCAACTCCAAGAAACACGGCTTTTTTCTCTTCTGGGTCTATTTTAATGTCCTTAACGTTTTTCGTTAGAGGTATTACAAAAAGCATTGGAACTGCGAGATCGGTAACTGATTCGGCGAGAGATAGCATGTGCTTCGTCTTGTAAACGGAAATAGCATCGTAAATTGCTAAAACGAGCATGAGTATAATTGCTGGAAGTGGTGCGAGACTTATACCGAATATCGATATTACTCCAATGGATAAAAAGTAGGCCGCTAAATCAACGCTTAACCATCCCGGACGCTTTAAAAGCAGGATTATAATTAAAGCGGAAGGAATTATACCGAGAAATCCAAGAAAAGGATAGAAAGTGTAATAACAGGAGAGAAATACGACTGAGTATAGCATAAATTTGAGAAAAGATTTGTACTTCGAAAGAAATAGTATTATACCAGTAAAAACTATTATTGCAGCGAAGTATGCTACGGAGTTCTCAACATTTTGTGGATTTTTAAAAGCCTGCATTCCCGCCGCTTTGTACTGAGGTGTTAAGATCGCACCGAGGTAGCCAGCAGAAACGTATATTGCGAGTATAACAAGAATTACCTTTGGGTTGAGTTTCATCGACTCACCTACATTTATTCCATTTCTATTTCAGCGTAGCTATCACTCGATTCCCAAACTCTAACGACTACTTTTTTTACTTTTCTGTTTTTTGCGACTTCTACGACTTTTCCACCAACCCATATAGCTATGTTCTCTGCAGTTGGCTGTTCTATTAAATCGTTTAAGTACGTGTGATCTAACTGTTTTTTCAGATTTTTAATTTCGGAAAAATCCATCACCATGCCGTCTTCCATTATCTCTCCTATAACTTCTACTTCAACTTTCCAGCAGTGTCCGTGCAACCTGCAACACTTACTTTCGTAAGGTAAGTTTAACTTGTGAGCGCCACTGAACGTAAAGCTCGTCACTATTTTCGATGTCTTCACTTTCAGCATATCACCCCCAGAGCCTTATCGAGTAAAGCCGGGAATTTAAAACGTTTTGCCAAATCCTTTTTAACATTTGCTTGCAACGTATTGGCATGAAGAAGTTATTGTTAGTACTGGTGTTGATGTCTGGCTTATTGATGGGGTGTGCAGCAATAAAAAAGCCCACAGTAAACGTTGTCAGTGTAAAACCAAGCTCTGTAACACCAACGAGCGTAATTTTAAATGTTAAAGTCAGAATAGACAATCCAAATCCCATAGGCGCTCATTTAACAAAAATAGAATTTGATATATATAATCAAAACCGCTATCTGGGTCACGGAGAGAAAAAGGACGTTAGCATTAAAGCAAATGGAATTACGGAGATTACAATTCCAGTAAAAATAGAAGACATTCAGGCAATAAAAGCTTTGTACACCTTAGCAAAAAATGGTGAAATTACGCTTAAAATAAAAGGTACAGCTTATGTAGATTTGAAGATTACAAGCTTTGGGATACCATTTGAACAAACAGAAACAATAAAAATTTAAATCATAGATTTAATTATTTTTAGAATTTCGTTCTTGCTTAGGTCTGAGAGTATGTTAACAAACACTTTACCTTTTTTGAAAGAGTAGTAGTTTCCGATACTGTAAACTTCTGTTCCGTTTACGTTTGCAACCTTAGATCCGATTATTTGAGCTGTTCCAGTTTTTTCTGTGATGTACAAGTAATTCTTTGGAATATTTGGATTTTTTACGTATTTTGCAAAGAGAGTATCGTTATTGTTTTTTATCACCAATACGCTGTAAAGCTTTAAGTCGTCAGTGTAACTTGGCACTATAGGCTTGAAGCTAAGGTATTTCTCAGCCTGTTCGAAGTTGTCGCATACGTATGTGTACTCAACGTTTTTCTTTGGTATTTCGATATTGAACAGGTTACTGTCAACGTTGTTTATACTTGCGTTTCTATAAACCTCGACGACATTTATTGGCCCAAACATAGTATTTGGATGAATTGTGTACTCTAACTTTACGGGCAAGTACTCTTTGCTGATCCATAGCTTGTAAGTGTTACCAGATCTGTTGATTTCGAGGTAATATCCGTCAGCTAATTTCTCGCCATAAACGACTTTACCGTTCTTAACTAAGTCAATTATTTTCATATAAAATTCTTTATGTATTTTACTGCTGTTCAGGAATTTAATAACTCTAACACTTTTTTCCGAGTAAACTACTTCTGTTGTACCATTGCAGACTTCCTTAACTCCCATTTTGGTATCATAAATGTAGAACTTGTTTGGTTTTTCAAAAGCATAAACGTAATTTAGGTTAAACTTTTTAGGAGATTTCTCATTGTAAATGAGAACAAATACGTCTGCTCTGTATGACTTTATCTCGTTATACTTTTCGACTACTTTTTTTGCGATATCTTCTTTTGTAATGCTTTGGTTTATGCTTTGATTTACAACTGTTGTATTGGTTACTGGATTTGTTTTTTGTTGACACCCCATTGTCAAGACGACTAACATCAACAAAATTACGAGCTTAGTTTTCATAATGTACAGGAGTTTAATTACAATATAAGTATTTTCCGAAAATTCGAGTTAACGTTAAATTAAAGTTTAATTATTTAATAATTATTTAATTAAGAATTTAACAATCTTCAAGATAACCTTCGAGTTCGAGATATACGTTCTCCACATCTTCGACCACTTCTCCTTTCCAAAAACCCCTTCTATTAGCCTCAATCAATCTCCTTGCTATTTCCTCCACTGCGTACGGGTTGTTTTTCATGAACCACTCTCTCATTTCTTCGTTTAGAACGTATTTTTTAGCAATTTCATCGAAAATCCAATCTTTTACGGAGTCGGTAGTAGCCTCCCATCCAAACATGTTTACTATTCTCTTCATTATATCTCCTGCACCTTTATAGCCGTGCTTTTTCATTCCTTCTATCCACCTGTCGTTTAGCAGAGTTATTCTCGCAACCCTTTCAACCTCCTCTTCAACGCTAACGACTTTTTCTCCGTCAAACTTAGGTCTCGTATCAGATATGTAAAGTTCAGGCCTTTTTCCTCTTACTTTCTCCACTGCAAGCATCAAACCTCCCTGAAATGCGTAAGGGCAGTCGTCACTGAATATATCCCACTCGTCAGTATAGTGGTTTCTAACAACTACTTCTACGTTTTTCATAGCTTTTAACATCCCATCTCTATCTTCAACTCCATATGCGTTGATTCCATACGCATACTTGCCCCACTCGATGTAGATTTCAGCTAATTCATCCCTACTTTCCCAGCACGAACTGTTTATTGCGTGATTTACTCCAGCACCGTAAGCTCCGGGCATGTCTCCGAATATTCTATGCTTAATTCCTTCTAAGGAGTGTTTTCTAACGAAATTCATTTCAAAAGGCTCGCCTAAGGAAGAAACTAAAGCTATAGCTCTATCTATTAACTCCACTAAGTTCATGAAAGTATCTCTAAACAAACCGCTTATCCTTACAAAAACGTCTATTCTTGGTCTTCCCAACTCTTCTAAGGGGATAACTCTAAGAGATTGAACTCTCCTGCCCTCCCAGACCGGTTCTACTCCAAGAGTGTACAGGATTTGAGCTATTTGTTCTCCGTCTGTGTTCATAGGATCGCTCGTCCACTGTATAAACGCTATGGTCTCTGGATATTTTCCGTACTTTTTGAGAAGTTTTTCCGTGAGCTTTTTTCCAGTTTCCCACGCAGTTTTCGTTGGAATCGCTTTTGGATCTACGGAATAGAAGTTGTACCCAGTAGGAATTGTTTCCAACCTGCCTTTTGTTATATCCCCCGAAGGTGCAGGTTCTACGAATTCCCCATTAAGAAATCTAAGCGTATTTTCAAGCTCTTTTATCTTTTTAAGCCTATTTAATACTTCCTTGCCAAGTCTGACACATTCTTCAAATTTTTCTACGTCTATACCCTCTATTTCTTTAATTTCGCCATTCAAAGCGTTTAGAAATAATTCTCTAATCCTTTTTCTCTCAGATACGCTTTTGACACCCAACCTGAGTTCAGGTCTAACAGCGGATAAAGCGTATTTTTCTGCACTTCTAACTACTCCAAATACGTGCAAACCTTCGTTGAATAGAGAGCAGTTTATGTCCGTCAACTTTGAGTGTAACTTAACAACGAAATCGTCAAAGTCCTCGTTAGATTCAAATTCAAATTTATATTTTTTAGATAAATTTATTATTTTATTTTTAATAATCTCTATTTGATTTTTGAGACCTCTTTCCTTAGCTTTGAAGTAGCTTTCTATAGCTTCTTCTAAATCTTCATAAATCTCCGCACACTCCATTGGGGGAGGAAGGTGGTCTATTATCGTAGAGTAACCCCTCCTCTTCGCCTGAGTACCCTCTGCTGGATTGTTTACTATGTATATGTAACCGTTTGGAACGCTTGAGAGGCAAACGTCTGGATAGCAGAAATTACTCAAACAGCAACTCTTTCCCGGCAACCACTCAACGCTTCCGTGTTTTCCTACGTGAATTATGGCATCAAAACAGCTTACATACCTATAAAAAGCCAGATATTCGTGTGGCGGAGGTAAAACAGGATCATGCACTATTCTGTGATCAGACTCTCCACTTCTTGGTGGTTGTACTGTAACAAAGACGTTTCCGAGCCAAACTCCTCCAATTTTATAGAATTCCTCTCTACTGCCCCACTTTTCGGTCATCTCAATTTTAACTTTTTCAGGCAAGTTTTCAAACCATTCACTGTAATTAACTTCTAATCCTCTTTTACCGCAACTGAATCTTCCACCCCACAAACCTTCTAATTCTCTTATCAACTCATCCTTAGTTATGACTTTAACGTTGTAGCCCGCTTTTTTCATTTCTTTTAAAATGTTAACAACGCTTTCAAAACTGTCAAGTCCAAGAGCAGTTCCGCTATTAGCTTCGTTATTTCCCGTAGATGAGCTGTGCATAATTATTGCAACTTTTTTGTCTTTGTTATCTTTTTTTCTTAAATTTATAAATCTCTCGGCTTGTTCAGCTATTCTCTTAACCCTTTCCTCAATCGGAACTGCCGCTAAAATTCTTTCGTTCCTTATTTCTCCAGAAAAAACTGTTGGATTTATAACACCGTCGAATTCTGGCATTACTACTGCCATTGAAAGTGTTATTGGACTTATACTATCTCTTTTCATCCACTCTTCGGGAGTTGTTGAGTATAGTTCTATTGCGTTTAAAATTGGAACGTTTAATTTTCTAAGCAGTTCTAAATCTCTACTAACTCTGAAGTACAAGCACCAAATAACGACGTCTGGTTTGGCAGGTAAAACGTAGTCCTCTATAGCTTTTTCTATACCCGGCATTCCAGCTTCTTTGTCTGGAAAAGTAAGGCAGAAAACAGGAATAGGCATTATACTTCTGCTCTCCAATTCTTTAATAAGCATGTCAACGTGAGCTGTGTTGTTAAAAAGAAATCTGGCTCTATAAAACAGAACTACTGCTTTTTTTGAGAAATTTTTAAATGGATACCAGTTTTCGTACTCCTCGTAACTCTTGAAGTAACCTCCTTTGGGGTGGTATATACCGTTCCATGGCATCTCAATTGGTTTAGCTGCTCTCCTCTCCTTTCCACTTGCAATTTCAAAGCACCTCAAAACAAAATTTTTCAGATTTTCTATTCCATCGTAAGCTAAGTACATGTACAGTTCTTTGTACTCTTCCCCTTTGACTACGGATTTGTCGTCAACACTCGATTTAAAAGCTATAATCTTAGCTTTTTCAGCAAGTTCTTTTTCCCACTCTCCCCTACCCATCTGGTAAATTACGTAGAGGTCTGCTTTTTCCTTTAAAAGCTCTTCACAGCTATTCTTTAGATTTAAAACCTGAACATCTTTAACGACTGCGTTTAAGTTCAAGCTTTCAATCGCTTTTCTGAGAAACTGACCGTTCCAAACAACAAACACGACTTTGACCATTTAACCTGAATTAAAGTCAAGGAATTTATAACAATTGTTCTAAAGGATTGAGCGTGGTAAGCATGAAAGTGGGTATATGCCAAATGGAAGACAAAGGAAGTGTAGAAGAAAACGTCAAAAGTGCCGTTAACTACGTAAAAAAGAATCAAAACGTGGACGTTCTCTGCTTTCCCGAATTTTTTGCGTACCCCTTAGGTTATCTAAGAAAGCTGACTGAAAAGTACGGTAAAAGAGCTGTAGAAAAAGCTTACACAAGCTGGATTCTCGAAGAAGTTGTGAAAGGTAGTAAAAAGCTTAGAGGTTACTTAATTGCCGGAAGTGTTATAGAAAAAAGCGATAACAAGTACTACAACACGTGTTACGTTTTAAGAAATGGTGAGATCGTAGCAAAATATAGGAAAATAAACGTGATAGATGAAGAAATAAAAGCTGGAATAACTCCCGGTAAAGAAACTGTAACTTTTAACGTTGAAGGAGTAAAAGCTGGAATAATGATATGTGCCGATTGTTTGAAAGAAGAAATAGTAAAAGAAGTTTGTAGTAATTCAAAAATAGTGTTTTTACCTATCTCAATGACCTCTCCCGATCATCCAAAAGTAGAAGGACATCCACTTTCTATTGCTATGGCTAAGAGTTATGGAGTAACAGTAGTAAAAATTTCGAGAATTTCGGTTTACGACGGGAAAAAGTTTGGGGTAAAGAGTGCGGTTATAGATCCATCGGGAATTGTAGCGGAGGCGGATAGGGTTGAAGAAACTTTTATGGTAGTAAATATTTCTTTCTGATAACTTTTAAAATCTCTTTTTTAACGTCTTCTATTCCTTCTCCGCTAACGGTAGAGAAGGCTATTCTATCTCTTTTGTCGTGTAAATCAGCTTTGCTGTAAACTTCTATAATTGGCTTTCCCAATTCTTTAACTTCCTCTAACAGTGAGAGTTGTTTTTCCATAGAATAACCACAGCTTTCCGTAGGATCAAGAACGAAGAGTATGCAATCAGCGAGGTGTCTTATGCAAAGTATGGCTCTTTTCTCTATTTCATTTCTCTTGTGTATTGGTCTGTCGAGCATTCCGGGTGTATCTACTATCTGAATTTTTTCTCCACAATCTATGCAATCTATTATTCCTACGTATATTTCCTTAGTAGTAAATGGATAGCTTGCAATTTTGGGCTTAACGCTTGATATCTTTGAGACTAAGCTCGACTTACCAACGTTTGGATAGCCGGCTACGACTACGGTGGGTACGTTTAAGAATACGGGAATTCTTCTCAAAGATACTTTTGCTTCGTTAAGCGTTCTCAACTCATCGTCTATCTGCTTTACAATTGAAGCTACCCTTCCATACGTCTCCTTTATAACTCTTTCAGGGTTTTTACCACCTTTTACTTGTTTTATACCCTTGGTAACTACTCTTTGTACCATGCTATCCGCCCATTTTAATGCAGCAAGGCTTTTCCTTATCCTTCCAATGCCAACTGTTAGGTCTATTAGCTCTCTGTAAAATTCAGGCATTGACGTGTAGCTCGGATGAGCTTTCACCACTGAGTTGAGATGAGCTGAAATTACGTTACCAACTGTAGCTATTTTGTTTATGGCTTTTTCCTTTCCCCTTCCAGATACCTTAGAAGCTCTTCTGAAAGCTTTATCGAGTAATTCATCTGCAGTTAATACCGTAGGCAATTTGTGCAAAATTTCGGCGTTAAAGTCCATCGCTAAGAGCTGTTACCGCGAGTATTAAAGCTAAACGGTAACACTGTGTAACTAAATGTCAAACGCTGTAGAAGTTCAAAAACGTGGAATAAGGTATTTATATTAGCTCGAAAAACACAAAAGGAAGGAGGAATAGGGTATGCTTGAGTTGACCCAGATTCAGAAAGATATACTATACGCTTTAATAACTCTTTACAAGAAAATGGGAGGAAACTCGATTAAAGGTGAAAAAATAGCTGAGCTTATAAATAGAAATCCCGGAACGGTAAGAAACCAAATGCAGGCGTTGAGGGCGCTTGGATTAGTTGAAGGAGTGCCTGGGCCAAAAGGAGGTTACAGGCCGACTGCTAAGGCTTACGAACTCATGGCAATAACAAAACCGGAAGAGTCTGTGAAAGTACCTGTAGTTGTTAACGGGAAAAGTATAGATGCAAGTGCGGAAGAAATGGATTTTCCATCTTTGAGCCATCCCGATATATGTACTGCGAGAGTGAGGATAGTTGGAGATATAAAATCAATAGAACCGGGAGATGAAGTAATAATTGGCCCAACTCCAGTAAACGAGCTTATGGTATGGGGAAAGGTTACTGGTAGAGACGATACGACTAACTCGATACTAATAAGCATAGACAAGATATTTGCACTTCCAAAAGATACAGTGGAAGAACACATGTCTTCTCCAATAATAACTGTAGATGCTGAACAAAGCGTTAGAGATGCTACAAAAGTATTGGCAGAAAATAAAATACATTGTGCTCCTGTGAAAAAAGGTAACTCGTTTGTAGGCGTAATCTGCCTTTTACAGATAGCAAAAGCTCTCTCAGATGGTAAATTTGACACTCCAGTTAGAGAGTATATGATACCAAAAGTCGTATTCGTGGAGAAAACGACTAAAATAAGAGAAGCTATGAGGATTATGAGGGAAGAGAACATGAGAATTCTCGTTGTAACAGATTCGGGGGAACCTGTTGGAGTTATAACAGCCCATAGGATACTGACAGAACTTGGGCCCGAACAGGTAAAAAAGTAACATGTACTGTTTGAGTTTTGAAGCTTCAAGAATAAGTGCAAACGTTTCTAAGTGCGTTATGTCTTCTAAAAATTTAAATTTGAATGAAGAATTGTTTATTCAAAATTATAACTACAATTCAATTTACGATTCAATAAGGATTTTAGAGGAAAAAATAGGTAATTCAAAATTAGAAGTTTTAGATTTAAAACTCGTAACATTGCCATTTTTTTACGTTATAAATAGAATAATAAGCTTTGGCAAAGTGTTAATCTCACCAGAACTGCAATTCTACGCTTGTAGAATAGAAGATGAGGACTGGTTAAAAGACAAGCTCGCTAAAATAAGAAAAGCAGAAGAAAAAATTCTGAGAAGTGGAAAAGCTGAAAAAATATGCAAAATAAACGAGTTAGAAGGAAAAATGCTCGGTTATCCGGAATGTTGCATAGAGAACTTTGTCAGAAAAAAGAAAATGAGAAATTTGGGAAAAAGAGTTATCTCGCCAGAAGGGCAGATAGCTGAAGAGTTTTTGAGCGAAGAATACTACAAAGTTCTTGACAGTGTTTTTCTCGCTAACAAAGACGTAGAAAGTGTAGAGTTGCCATTATCACTTTTTGCTTTGAACTTTTATCCCTGCAAGCTATCTTGCAAAAAAGCCAAAAGAATTGGGGAAGTGTGTATGGAGAGAATGGAGGAACTCGGAAAAGAGAGGTTATTTAAAGCAGGCGTAGTAGCCGCTATGTGCAACATAATGGCTATTTGCATAAAAATGAAAAAATTAAGTGGAAAAAACAGAGATTACTGTTATTTCAGTCCAGAGGACATTATAAGATTTCTGATTTAATCGATTAATCGTTTTAAGGTTCAGCCTTCTCAGCCTTTGGCAGTGCTTTGTTTATTTCATCGAGAAGTTCCTCATCGCTCTTGTTCGTTGGGTCTATTCCTAAGTCCCTTGCAATTTTTTCCAGTTTAACTCTTCTCTCGGATTTAGTGTACTCTCCTTCCCTATACTTTCTTTCTAACTCTAATAATTCGAGTTCTGCTTCCCTCTTTGCTTTTTCGAATTCTGCGGCACTTCTACCGAGATTTCTAGCTAACTCAGGCAGTTTATTCGCTCCAAACAGGAATACGGCTATTGCGAGTATTACCAACAGTTCGTTCGTACCTATCATCAAACACCACCTTCAGCTTAACCTTTCATTTTCTCTCTCCAAATCAAACTTTTCCCTACCAAAGTCCACGATATTTTCCGGATTAAATTCAACTTCGTTCAATTCGAGTTTTTTCTTTGCAAGTTCTCTCAAATACTCTCTATCCACGACTTCTTTGCCGTAGAGTAATTCAAGTTCCATTCTTCTCTTTACGGCTTGGTATTCACCATACAGCTTTCCAAGCATTCTCGCAAACTCGGCTATCTTATCCGGACCGAATAGCAGTAATGCGAGCAACAGTATTACTGTAGCTTCGCTCCAACCGATGTCAAACATTCTCTCAAATGTACACTGTTGGATTAATACCTTTTTCGCCTGCTTAGGGATTTCAACACAAACTCTAAATTTTTGACTCCGCCGGAAACGTTGTATGCTTTCAATCCAGCTCTCCTCATCAGCTTTACTGCAGCAAAACTTCTGTGACCAGTTCTGCAGTAAACGACGTAAACTCTGTTTTTGTCCAACTTTTTTATTTCATCGAAAAATTTTTTTGAAAGAACGTTTATATTTAAAGTTCCTTCGAAAACGGGTTTAAATTCTGCTGGCGTTCTTACGTCTATCGCAACTGCTCCTTCTTTAACCATTTCTACTGCCTTTACGGCATCTACTTCTTCAACTTTGAGAAAGTTGCTGAACATTAAGTAAAACGTTAATAATATGTAGTCAAGCATTAGTATTAATTCACAAAACTGCATAAAAACGATTCTGACAACAGAGAAAAGTTTAAAACCTATTTCCATACTCGCTGTTTTAGGTTGCAGCAAATAGCTGCATATTTGGTAGCAAACAGCAATAGGAGGTGAGATGTTTGAGTAAGTGGAAAGTTTTGTTGCCAGTATTGTTGCTTTTACTCGCAGTGCCGGCAGTAAACGCACAGGAAGTAAAGACTATAAAAATAGGAGTTCTCTGTGACCTCTCTGGCCCCTTATCTACTTACGGGCATGACATCAAGGACGCTTTAACTATTGCCCAGAAAGACATAGACAATTACTTCAAAGCGCATAACGAACCTTATGTTGTAAGCTTTGACTTCGAAGATACGCAAGTAAACCCGACAATAGCACTTCAAAAAGTTCAGATGTTGAATTCAAGAGGAATAAAGCTTATAATAGGCCCCATGGGTAGTGGAGAAGTTGCAAACATAAGGAACTACGTAACTCAGAACCAAATAATAATAATATCTCCATCTTCTACTGCAATACCTCCACTTATAGGGTGCACAAAGCCGAGTGACAAGAAGTTCATATTCAGGTTCGTTGCCACTGATGATTTCCAGACAAAAGCAATAGCAAGAGAGCTAAAGAGTGCTGGAATAAAGGCGGTAGTTATAACGTACGTAGCAAACGCTTGGGGTAAGGGGTTATACCAGTGCATAAAGCCGAAACTTGAAAAGGAAGGGATAGTCATAAAAGACGTCATACCGTACGACCAGAACACAGCAGACTTTAGCTCGTATATACAGAGAATGGCAAACGATGTCAACCAATTGGTTAAGCAGTACGGAAACACTCACGTAGGAGTTATTGCTTTCAGCTACGAGGAAGTAGCTGATATGCTATCTCAGATACCAGATAACTCGATATTGTTCAAAGTAACGTGGTTTGGCTGTGATGGTTGTGCTAAGAGCTCACAGGTGATAAAGGCAGCTGCAAAGAAGCCGGTAATAGAGAACGTTGGACTTTACTCAACGCTGTTCGAAGCAAGAGGTCCCTCATTCAAAAAGCTTGCTGAGGAGTACAAGAAGATGGGTTACAACCACACTCCTTACCAGTACGCTCTCAACGCATACGATGCTGCGTGGGTGTTATGCCTTAGCTATGTTCAGGTTATGAAGATGAACCACGGAAAGTACAACGCAACCCTAATGGCTGAGATTATTCCAAAAGTAACGCTGAACTACAGCAAAGGTGTTTACGGGGTTACACCAGTAACTGGATTCATAGAACTAAACAAATGGAATGACAGAGCGAGCGGTAATTATGGTATATACTACGTAACTAAGGCTGACAAGTGGGATATGGCTGGAAAGTGGTTCTACAAGAACGATACGGTAGTTTGGTACCACAAGCCAAGTCCACCAGTTATAACAACAACAACGCCAACAGCTACAGCTACTACAACTGCGGTTTCAAAGAAGAGTCCGGGCTTCGAAGTTATTGTAGCAATAATAGCAATTGCAGCAGTACTGCTCAAGAGGAGGCACTGAATGAGCGTAATTCTTGAAACTCGTAACCTTGTTAAATTTTTTGGAGACGTATTAGTACTCGATGGAGTAAATATAAAGGTAGAGAGAAATTCAGTAACTCTAATCATAGGGCCTAACGGCAGTGGAAAGTCAACGCTGATAAATGTTATAACTGGCTTTTATCCAGCGACGTCGGGGCAGGTAATATTTGAGGGAAGAGATATAACAAGGATGCTACCTTATCAGATTTACGACTTGGGGATAGTCAGAACTTTTCAAACTCCTCAGCCACTCAAAAAGCTAACAGTGCTGGAGAACTTACTTATAGCGAGAAAACACGTTGGAGAAGGTGTTATATCAGCTTTAAACTACAAAAAGTGGATGGAATTCGAAGAAGAATTGGTAGAGAGAGCATTCAAGGTTCTTGAATTTCTCAAAATAGACCACTTGTGGCACGAAGAATCTTACAAGCTAAGCGGTGGTCAGCTAAAGTTGCTTGAAGTAGGAAGAGCGTTAATGACGGAACCAAAGCTCATAATAATGGACGAGCCTATTGCAGGAGTTGCACCAGCTTTAGCCCATGACATACTGAAAAAAGTTAATGAATTGAAAAATAGGGGAATTACTTTCTTAATAGTTGAACATAGATTGGATATAGCTCTGAAGTACGTGGACTACATATACGCTATGGCGAGTGGGAAAGTGATAGCAGAGGGTAGTGAAGAGGAAGTTATCAACAATCCACACGTCGTCGAAGTTTACATAGGAGGAGGTTAGATGAAGGAGATTTTGAAAGTTGAGAACGTAAACGCTGGTTATGGAAAACTGCACATACTGTTTGACGTCAGTGCAAAGGTTTACGACAACCAGATAACTACAATTGTTGGGCCTAATGGCAGTGGAAAGTCAACTTTTTTGAAAACAATTTTTGGTCTCTCTACAATTTACTCTGGGAAAATTCTGTACGATGAAAAAGACGTTACAAATGTGCCACCACACGAAAAAACAAAACTCGGCATAGCTTATTTACCTCAAACTGACAACGTATTCGTAAACCTAAGCGTGGAAGAAAACCTAAAAATTGCTGGTTATACTCTCGACAAAGATGAAGTTGAAGAGAGAATAAAAATAGCACTTGAAGTTTTTCCAGAGTTAAAAAAGCACATGAAAAGAAAAGCGGGACATTTAAGCGGTGGAGAAAGGCAGTTTTTAGCGATAGCTACAGCTCTCGTAAGAAAGTCTAAGCTTCTAATGCTCGACGAACCTACAGCCCAACTTTCTCCAAAGTTTGCTGAGACTATTTTTTCTAAGATAATAGAGCTTAGAAAGAAATTTGGCCTAACAATACTGTTAGTCGAACAGAACGTCAAAAAAGCTCTGGAAATCAGCGATAGAGCTTACATGCTCATAGGCGGAAAAGTAATTTTCGAAGGTTCGGCAGAAGATTTGCTTAACCATGAGAAGTTCGAGAAATACTGCATAGGTTTGGGAGAGTAACACAAGTTTTATTATTGTTTTTTATCAATATTGCAGTATGACTGACAAAGTTCTCACTGCAGCGGGTTTTGTTATAGGCTTTCTTTTTGGAGTTAGCGGTGTCGCTACGATATTCAACTTACTTGGCTCGACCATAGGTGAAGCTGCTAAGCAAGCGATGAGTGCAAAGATCACTCAGCTTAACTTAACTACGACGATTTTACTTTTAATAGCAATAGTAGTTTTCGTTTTTAAGCTGAGAGCAATAGCGTCTTTACTAGTAGGAGCAATAATAGGAGCTGTTTTGAACTTCCTGCTTGAAATGAATGGAATACACGTAACAAATCAAATATACTCAGCTATCTTCAAGTAAGAGTTATGAAAGTTATGAAAGCTGCTCTTGGAGGGACTTTTGATCCTTTACACGCAGGGCATAAAAAGTTGATAGAAAAAGCAGTAGAGCTCGCTGGGAGGAATGTAGTAATAGGTGTTACTAGCGACGAAATGGCGAGAAGGAGGTTTAGGACTGTAATGCCTTATAGAATTAGAGTAGAAAACTTAAAGAGATACTTCTTAAAAAAATACGGTTTTCAACCAGTAGTAGAAAAAATAGAAGATGCTTTTGGTAAGGCTATAGAGGAGGATTACGACTACATAGTTGTATCTCCAGAAACTGAAAAAGTTGCGAGAAAAATAAACGAAGTTAGAAAAAAAGCTGGAAAAAAGGAGATAAAAATAGTCGTAGTTGACTGGTTTTTCGCAGATGACGGAAAGCCGTTGTCGGCAACGAGAATAAAGAAAGGAGAAGTTAATAGGTACGGCGAAATAATAGGAGGTGTTGAAGTTGAAAGTAGCAGTGGGTTCGAAGAATCCAGCTAAAATAAAAGGAGTCGAAAAAGCTTTTTCAAAGTTCTTTAAAGACGTTGAAGTTGAAGGAGTTGAAGTAAATTCTGGGGTTTCAAATCAGCCATTTGATACTGAAACTATAAGAGGTGCCATAAACAGAGCTGTTAATGCTTATAAATGCAGAAAATGTGATTTTGGAGTAGGCGTTGAAGCAGGACTTTTCAGGTGTAATTTTGCATATACTGGTTACTTGGACATCCAAGTTGCTGCTGTTTACGATGGAGATAGAGTTTGCATAGGCTACGGACCGGGATTTGAATATCCAGAAAAAGTCCTTAGAGCAGTTTTGGGAGGAAGCGAAGTGGGAAAAGTAATGGAGACTGTAACGGGCATAGAAGGGTTGGGTAAAAAACAGGGTGCAATTGGATATCTAAGCAAGAATGCTATAACGAGAGCTGAACTAACAGAAATCGCAGTAGTAATGGCGTTAATTCCCTTCGTTAACAGAAAGCTGTACTTTAATGAGTGACGTAATTAGACCTTTTGACCCTTGGAAGTCCAAGCTTTGCACTTGTATGCCAAAGTACTCGTTTAACCCTTACACGGGTTGTTCTCACGATTGCATTTACTGCTACGCGACATACATTCCCAAGTTTAGAGAACTCAGAAAAAAAGAAAGACTTCTCGTGAGATTGGAGAAAGATTTGAGAAAAATAGACTTAAATTTACCAATTTCTATGTCAAACAGCTCAGACCCATATCCAGCAATCGAAAAAAAGGAGGAAATAACAAAGAGATGTATAGAACTAATGAAAGAATACGGAGCAAAACTCATGATAGTTACGAAGAGTAACATCGTTGAAAGGGACATACGCATTCTTTCAGAAATGAACTGCTGTGTTGCTATTACTGTTACGAGCTTTAAATTCGCCAGAGTTTTAGAGCCAAACGCCCCCGAACCAGAAAAAAGAATTGAAGCTCTAAAAAAATTAAAAGATTCGGGAATACCCGTAATTTTGAGGTTGGATCCAATTTTACCTTTTATCAACGAAGGAGAAGTTGAGAGAATTTTAAATCACTGTAGTTTTGTTGACCACGTCGTAACATCTACGCTAAAGTTGAAAAACGATTCATTCAAAAGAATTTGTGATGCATTCCCTAAGTTGAGAGAAGTTTATAGGGAGCTATACTTCGAAAAAGGTAGTAGAATCGGTAGTTATTACTTGCCAAAGCACGTTAGAATAAAAATTCTGAGGAGAGTTGAGGAGTTTTGCAAAAATCTTGGTTTGAAGTGTGCGTTTTGCAGAGAAGGAATTGCTTTTAAAGCCAAAAGTTGCGACGGACAGCATTTACTACGCAAGCGTTAAAAACGTTTGAATCCTATATCTACTATGGGTGTTGTCGTCATTAATTTTAAAGCCTACAGAGAAGGAAGTGGAAAACTCGCAATGGAGCTTGCGAAAATCGCTGATGATGTTGCGAGCAGGAGTGATGAATACATAGCTATAGCAGTTAACTCGCTCGACTTGGCTGAAATAGTAAAAGAAGTGTCAATAGACGTATTCGCTCAGCACGTAGATGCTGTGGATTTTGGATCTCATACGGGAAGAATAAATGCAGAAATGATAAAAGAGAAAGGTGCAAAAGGTAGTTTAATAAATCACAGTGAGAGAAGGTTAAAGTTAGCAGACATAGAATTCATCGTATCAAAGTTGAGGAGTTTAGGTTTGACGTCTATCGTTTGTACGAACAACGTTCCAACTACGGCAGCTGCTTCTGCATTGAACCCCAATTACGTTGCTGTGGAGCCACCAGAGCTAATCGGTACTGGGATTCCTGTTTCCAAAGCAGAGCCGGAAATAGTTGAGAACTCTGTAAAAGCGGCAAAAGAAGTTAACAGGAATGTTAAAGTTCTATGCGGCGCTGGAATAACTTGCCACGAAGATTACGTTGCGGCTCTCGACCTTGGAGCTGAAGGTGTTCTACTTGCAAGTGGTATAGTTAAAGCAAAGGACAGAAAAACTGCTCTTGAAGAGCTGGTTGGATTGAAGTAGTTATTAATAAAGATTAATTATATTGAAAACTAAACTTAAGTTTAAAAAATATTTAAATTTTTCCTACTAATCCTGCGTAGAGAAAAACTGCTCCAAAGAAGAGCAAAAGGGATGCTGATGTTATCCTTAAAACGTCTTGAAGCTTTTTACCAGCTTTAGCAATTTTTCCAGAAAAAGCCGCAACAAACCCAAGCCACACGTAATCGCACACTTCGTGGGCTAATATGAAAACGATTAAGCCAAATATGCCAAATTCTATGGACTTGGTTATCAATGTCAAGCCTACTGTCAGCCACCACATTATAAAGTAGGGATTTAAAGCCGTCATAGCAGCTCCCGCAAACAAGGAACCTCCTTTATACTCGCTTTCACTACCTTTCACTTCAGAGTAAGCGAGGTACAACATTACTATACCACCTGCAATTGCAAGAAACTTTCTTTCCAAGCTGTTGAGAGTTAAACCGAAAGCGTACAAAGCCAAAATTAGCGGAATTTCAACAACTGCATGTCCTGTAGAAACTATAAATCCGGAGAAGGGATTTTTTCTACCTTCAGCTAAGGTAGCAGCAAAAAGTGGACCGGGAGCCATAACTCCGCTTAGAGAAATGAAAATTACCATTAAAACGAATGCTAAGATATCCATCGTTGTCACCTCTTTATAGCTTTAAGTAGCTTAGCAGAGAGCAAGTCTGACTTAGTTCTATCTATCAGGTTTCTTGCGACATCTACTTTGTGTCTTAAGTTGGGGACGAGTTTTTCGGGAAAGCTGAATTGAATTAGGTGATTGTAAATTTCTTCCATTGCTTCTATGCAACTTTCGGCTTTTTCGACGTCACCAATTCTCATCATATCTAAAGCCAACCTTCTTAGTTCGCCAACTGCATCGGCATAACCGGTTAAGATAGACGGATATTCAATTTCTCTAAATTCTGGAGCGGTTTTACCCTTAACGTAACTTAAAAAAATTACACTTTCCACGAACTCTTGCATAGCTTCTCCACTTATAGTCCTATAGAAGGGATATTCTTTATAATTAATTACTTTGGATAGTACCTCCTTTGCACGAGATACGTGCTCCTCAGCCTCCTCTAAATTTCCAGCATGGATTTTTGCAATGGCTTTTGTAGAATGAATTCTCAGTTCTCTACACAGTTTTATTAACTCTTCTCTCGCTTTCTCCAGAACTTCTAATTCCTTGTATATCTTTTCAAGTTCTCGAGAGTTGACGATTCCTATCATCTTTTTTCGCAGAATAGTATTTGTTTATAACTCTTTTTTAAAACTCTTTGTCATTTAAAAGCTTTGACTACCTTTTTAACCCTTTCAACACTTATTTCTCCCATCTCCTTTACGTACGTTCCAACTATAATTCCGTCTGCAAGTCTTTTTTCTTTAATCTTCTCAGCTATTTCTGGAGTAATTCCACTTCCAGCATAGACTGGTTTTGAAAGTGCGTTTTTAAAAAATCTCAGCTCTCTCAAATTTACAGCTTTACCCGTTGCAGAACCTGTAACTATAGCCGCATCAGCTAAGCTTCTCTCAAAGTTTTCAGCATACTCTTCAGCGTTAACGAAGTGTTTTGCGTGTTTAACGCTTACATCTGCAAAAACTGCAGAATCACACTTTAAAAAAGCCTTGTATCTCATTAATTCCGCCGCTCTACTCTCTAACCAACCTTCCGGAGATAGTGATGAATAATAAAGCTGGTTAACTCTGATAAAATCTGCTTTAACTGCTTTTGCTATTGCAATCGAAGAAAAACAGTCGTTTCTGAGAACGTTTATTCCAACTGAAACGTTAACTTCTCTAACTACGTCTCTTGCTATTGCAGCCATAGATGCTACAGTTTCGACACCAACTTCTTTTAAAAATGGCTTATCTCCGTAATTTTCTATGATTATTCCATCTGCCCCGCCCTCTTCTACTGCTTTTGCAGATTTTAAAGCAAATTCAGATATCTCCCATACTTCGTTTTTGCAAAGAGGGGATCCGGGTAAAGGTGGCAGATGTATAACGCAAACAACTCTTGGAAACATACTCCCCCTCAAAAGCGGGCCGGGAGGGATTTGAACCCCCGACCGGCGGATTAAGAGTCCGCTGCTCTTCCTGGCTGAGCTACCGGCCCTCTGAAAGAAGCTTATGTTTCGTTATTTAAAAGTTGTCCTAATACAGTTTCAACCGGAGCTTGGTTAAGTTTTCTTTTAACTCATACTTATATCCCAAGTTCTTGAGCACTTCTTCGATGAAAATCTTGACGAATTCCTTTATTACATGATTCGTTAAAACGAGTGTGTATTCCTTACCAGACTTAGTTACTCTAAAGAAATTACAAGCTTCAAGTCGTTCGAGAATGTAATCCAAATCTTTTCCAGAAAACTGCTCGGCGTGACTTCTCGCTATTTCTCTATGAGTTTCCAAGAACTTATCTCTTTCGGGGTGAGTATCTATGAAGTGTATAAAGGATACAAAGTGGTCCATGTCAAGTATAATGTGCTCTCCTTCACTGAGCATTTCTACGTAAATTCTTAGCTTGTTCATATCGTATTTTTCAAATTCGAGGTAAGAGTAATAAAATTTGAGAGCTCTTCTTATTATTTCGCTTTGGGAAAATCTACTGCTACTCCTCAACTTGTTGAATATTTCATTGCTTTCCTCATCGAGAGCTATAGTAACTCTTATGGGATTTTTCATACTTTTGTTCAAGTAAAATCTGATTTAAAAATCTTTTGGAAAATAGGGGTTAAAAATGAATAAACTCTACTACTTCGCTCTATTTGATAAAACTTGAACAAAAGCGTATAGATATTATCTACATATGTATATACTTAAGCACCAACATTTTCATCATTATAAGCATAAGTATGAGCAAAGCTTTAATAGTTTAATGATGATGTGTCGATAAGGTGATAGCTCATGAACGATGGTCTCTGTATCAGGGTTTGCTGCGGAAGAAGAGAAGCTATTTTATGGGTCGATCCAGAAACAAAAGATTACCGAGTTGTTCATTGTAACTGGTTTAAAGAGTGTATAAAGAGAGGTGTTTTACTAAACGGACACTGCCCTCCATACTGCGACTTAATAGCAAGTGCAAAACTATACTTGAGGGGTAGAAAGAGAAGAAACGTCGATGCAAAAATGTTGCCGGCAGAGGAATGCGAAATAGTAAACGCCTACAACCCAAGAGAGCTTATAGAGGCTAAATATAGTAGTGAAATCAATAATTTTGAAAGATTTGATGAATTTGTATAAAATTTATTTGCTAAAAACTTAAAATTGTAGCAGTAATTCTGAAAAAAGTTTAAGTACTTGAAAAGTATTTCTGGCATGGGATTGCTGGACATACTCTTTGATCCTGATGGGTTTTTTAAAGTAGAAGTCGAGGAAAAAAAGCCTATTTACAGAGGACTTACAGTCGTTTTGCTCTCCGCTTTTCTTTCAGCTGTAATCTCGTCAATAACATCTCCGGCAATGGCAAAGGCAATTTACCGCTTTATGCTGAGTAAAAGTGTTTCGCCTGAAGTGGCAAAAACAATAGCTTCAACTGTAAAACTTTCAGTAGTTTTATCTCCACTGATCGTAATAGTTTCTTGGTTACTCGTTTCTGCCATACTTTACGGTATATCTGCACTTTTTGGAGGGAATGGGGATTTTTCAGACACGCTAAAAGTCGTAGCGTACTCATTTATTCCGGGAATAGTCGTATTTCCGTTTAAACTGTACATAGCAATTCAGGAGGCAAAAGCACTCGAAACTTTAGGCCTAAGCAGTTTGAGTGGTTTTAGAGATGCTGCAGTTATATTAAACCTTGCAGTTCTTGCGTGGCAATTCATGCTCTGGAGGTATGGAATAAAACACGCTAGAAAGCTAAGCAGTAGAGATGCGACGATAGTGGCAGGGATACTGACAATAGCGTTAGTAGCTCTAACTCTATACGGCTTGTTTAATCACAAGAACTTTTAAATAACCTTCCAAATCGAATAGTCGGGAGGTGTCGAGCCTTGGCGAAAAAACCAGCGAGGATGTTTAGGAGGCTTGAAAGGCCCTACACGAGAAAAGAGTACATAGACGGAGTTCCCGGAATTAGGCTCAGGCAGTTTGAGATGGGAAACAAAAATGGACAATTTCCGGTAAAGCTCACTCTAATTGCAGAGGAGGGAGTACAGATAAGGGATACAGCACTGGAAGCTGCAAGAATTTCTGCGAACAAGTATATATCGAGGAAAGCCGGAAGTAGCAACTACTTCCTGAAAGTAAGAATATATCCCCACCACGTTCTAAGAGAGCACAGAATGGCTGTAGGAGCTGGAGCAGACAGAATTTCTCAGGGAATGAGAGCCGCGTTTGGGAAACCAGTAGGATTGGCAGCGAGAGTTTTTCCCGGAACGAAAATCATGAGCATATGGACGAAGCCGGAATTCTTCGAATTTGCAAAAGAAGCTTTACACAGAGCGGCTCAAAAAATGCCCACTCCTTGCAAAATAGTGGTTGAAGAAGGTAGAGAGCTCCTCAAAGGTAAAGTATAATATTTTTTATGGGTATTAGAATTTTTACTTATTCGAGACTTAGAGAGTTAGAATCTTTTCTCGAATCTGTTGAAACACCATCCCATTGCGAGTTGTGTCCGGGATTGAAAGGGGGTTTACACCATCCAAGCTACGAGGTAACATCAAAGTGTAACTTGAACTGTATTTTTTGTTACGCAAAATCTACTGAGCTTGCAAAAAAGCTACCAAAACCAGGGTATTATGGAGAGGAGAAACCAAAAGTTATTACCGTATCTCAATATGGGGAACCCACACTTATTGGATTGGACAAACTTGAAAAGCTGTTCAATTTGTTAAAGAAAAGATTTGGGAAAGTCAGGATTGATTTACAAACGAACGGAGTTTTGTTGAGTAGAAGAGTTAATGCTGATATAGTAATGATAAGTCTTAGTGCTTCGAATAGAAAAAGTTATGAATTTTTAACTGGAAGAGACGAATTTTTAAACGTTTTAAATGCTATAGAAGTCTCTTCCGAAGGAAAGACGATCGTAAGAACTGTTTATATTCCTGGAGTAAACGAAAACGAAATAGAAGAAATAGCAAAAATAGCAGAAAAGTACAACGCTGAACACATGATACAACCATGCTCAATACATCCCGGAATGGAAAAACTGAGAAAAATCTACGACTTCGAAAGAGATACTCTGTACGACTTTCTCGATATCGCTGAAAAGGCAAACTACATATCGGACGTCAGAATTCCGGGGTGCTTAGTACAAATAGTAAAGGACATGATGGAACAATTCGACTTCGAAGAAATCGCTTTTGCAAGAAGAAAACCTTCAGAAAGAGTACCAGAAATTAGAAGGGAAAGAATGTTCTCTTTTAACTTGTAATTACCAAATATCTAACCAAATATTCTCTCCAGAAGCCAATCCGAATCGAATTTAACTAAATCGTCGTATTCCTGTCCAACTCCAAAGAAGAGTATTGGTTTTCCAGTTACGTAGCTAATAGATATCGCAGTACCACCTTTTGGATCAGCGTCTAATTTTGTCAGTATCGTTCCGTCAATTCCTACAGCTTCGTTGAACATTCTCGCTCTTTCTACAGCATCGTTTCCCGCTATGCTCTCGTCAACGAATATTGTTAAATCTGGCTCAGTTACCCTTTTTATTTTCTCAAGCTGGTCAATTAAATTCTTCTTTGTATGCATTCTTCCTGCTGTATCTGCAAGGACGAAATCTATGTTTTTACTTTCAGCGTGAACTATTGCATCGTATATAACTGCCGCTGGGTCTGCACCGGGTTTATGCTTTATAAGTCTAACACCGAGTCTGTTTGCGTGTTCTTCCAACTGCTCTATTGCTCCAGCCCTAAAAGTATCTCCTGCAGCAATTACTACGCTATAACCTCTGTTCATCAACCTCTTAGCCATCTTCGCTATGGTCGTGGTCTTACCCGTTCCGTTAACGCCTACGAATATTATGTTGATCGGTCTCTTCTCTTTTAGAAGATTATCGACGTATTCATCGAAGTCAAACTTATTTCTATCAAGAATATCTTTAATAATTAATTTTAATTCCTGTATAACTATGTCTGCAAGCTTTTCTCCAACTTTCTTTCTCCTACCAATAAGTCTATCTTTTAACATCGAAGATATTTCTTCTACGACTTCAAACGCAACATCGCTTTCAAGCAAAATGATTTCAAGCTCTGGAAGGATGCTGTCCAATTTTTTCTCGTCTATAACTACTTCTCTCTTTAAAATTAGAGCTGAAACTTTTTCTTTAAATCCTACTTTCCTTTCTTTCTCAACTTTAACTTCCTCTAATTTTCTTTTTTCTCCTTCTTTTTCTTTGACTTCTTCTACTTCTTTTTTAACTTTTTTTTCTTCAAACCTCTCTACTTCTTCTTTCTTAACCTCTTCTTTCTTTTCTATTTCTTCAATTTTTTTCTTAAAAGATTTTAATTTTTCTTTAAGAAATTTAAACATGTTCCTCACCGAGTTAGCTCGGCGATTTCAGCCTGAATTTTCTCCGCTTGAATCGCTATTTTTTCGAGAGCTTCGCCGAGTTTCTTTATGTTTTCTTCAAGTTTTTCTCTTCTCTTTTTAAGAGATTCTATAACATCTCCAACTTCTTTTTCCACTATTACTCCAGCACCAACATCCACAAGCATTTTTTTTGAATCCTTAACGTCAACGTAAGCGAAAACTCCTCCACCCAAGTTCATCAACGCTTCAATTGTTCCATCCAAAGAGTTAAAGTATTCCAGACTTTCTATCGTCCTTTCAAGCTCAGAATTAACTACTTCTAATTCTACTATTCTCCTCTGGAGCAATTCACTCTCTCCTTGAAGTTGTTGCAGTATTAGTAGCTTTTCTCTGACCTTCGCTTGAACTTCTTCACTTACTCCTTTTCCAGCTTCTTTTTCACTTTTTTCTTTCTTCTCTTCACTCATAAAAATCACCGTTTTTAATCACGTTTTTTCACTTCTTCTATCTTTATTAAGTTTCTCTTCACTTTGTGGTTACTTCCAAGTATTGAATACGTTTTTTCTACTGCAAACTTCTCATTATGTGCACTAACGACTTTAGTAAATTTCATCCATTCCTTTCCAATTCTAAAAAATCCCTTTACTTCGTAAAGCAAGACACATCCCCCCTATACAAATCCCAAAGCTTGTTCAACAATACCAAGCTCATATCCCGTTGTATCCTCTCCAGCAACATATCCCTTAGTATTCGCAACTATCCCCGCTCCAACCATATCCTGTCCAAAGTTAACAGTTCCTTTCTCAACTTCTATCCCTAGGGTTTTCTCAATTCTCTTTACTTCCCAATCACTCGCATTTGGATGAACTAAACCACCTGAATTCGTTACGACAGCTGCCATTCCAACTGTTTTTATTCCACCAATCGTGCCTCTAATAACTTCAACGTCAAGAAAATCTCTCACAACATCTTCTATTTTCTCATCCGCTTCTGGGTGTATAACAGCACCAAAGTCGTTAACGCAAATAACGTTTCCAAGGCAGGTCATGTTCGTCTCTATTACACGTACATCTACTACTCTGCTTATCGCATCGATCTCTTTTTTTCTTACGTGATGGCATATCAAAGCTCCCTTAGAATTGGCAGCAATCATAGCTCCAGCAAGCTCACTCCCTGCAACAGTAGTAACAACTACATCAACTTCAAGCGTTTCTTTCAAAACTTCCTTTGCTACTTCGTCTCTAACCCCAAGAATTGCAAATTCTTCTCCAGCTCTGATGTAAAGGCCAACCATTGGATTTCCTCTCACGGAGAGTAGAGAACCCACCTTTCACCCCCTATGCAAGCTCTGCTTCTACAACGCCGTCGTCGAACTTTACAGCTCTAATCCTTATTCTTGAAGGTGGCTTTTGAGCTCCTCTTTCCCATACTTTCTCGTTTATGCTTGAATCAAGCTTTACTTTTTCTTCATCCGTTTTCATGTGCTTTGCCAAGAACTTTCTTATATACCTCATAGCTTTCTTTGACCTCAACCATCTTGGATATTTTTTCATCTTGTGTTTTAACCTGAGACTGTAAACCCTTTCAACGACTATTTCAGCCATAGCTACTCACCTCAAACTTTAAGCGTCTTGCTCCTCCAGTTTCTCCTCTTCGGACTTCCAAAAACTTTCCTATTAGTTTTAAGAGTCACCCATACCGGGCACCTTCTGTTCTGTTTGTAAAACTTGCCGAGTCTCTTTTTAACACCAACTGTCTTCTTCCCCATACTCACCACCTACTTTCTAATAATTCTGGTTTCCCTCTTCTTTGGCATAGCCCTCTTCAATATCTCTTTGAGCATTTCGTCAGTTATCTTAGTACCTATTCTTCCAGACTGAGCGAGGTAAACGAGCTGGTTTTCAACAGCTTCAGCTACTTCTGGATAGGCAAGTTTAACTCTTGCCAGCCTCTCCCTCGCCTCAGGTTCTAATATCGCCCTCAAAATAGCTTTTTTCTGTGCTTCAAGCTGTTTTTGAATTTCTTGCTGTTTCTGCAATTCTTCGAGTTTTTCTCTTTGCAATTCGAGGAGTTTTTTCCTTCTAATTTCTTCAAGCTCGTCCATGTGTATCACTATTCTCGCAAAACTTATCAGTATTTCGCTAAGGCAGGTATCTTTTCGACCAATTCTTTCTTTATCTCAGCTGCGGTTTTGTCCAACAAAGCTCTTCCCTGAGGAGTAACTACTCTTCCTTCATCCGTCTTTTTAACCAATCCAGCACTTTCTAATTGCTGCAGTACTTTTCTTATAACTGAACCGCTACCCTTCATGAACTTTGGAGGCTCAACTCCCCTTCTCTTCCTGCCACCATAAGCAGTTCTTAGTCTTTCAAGTCCTACGGGCTGGTTAACGTAAACTTTCCTTAAAACTGCAGCAGCTCTTATGTACCACCAGTCGTCTTGTTCTGGAGACCTCTCCTTGTGAACTCCTGTTTTAACAAACTTTGCCCACTCCGGCGGTTTTATTTCTTCCATGTTTTTCAGCTTTTCCGCCACCTTCTGTATTAGCATATCTGCTGGTACATCATAAACCGTTGCCATACTACATCACCCCTTTTTGAACGTGAGTACGAATCCTCTGAAATCGACAAGCTCGCCTTTAACCTTAGAGGCTATCATATCAGCAAGCTCTTTTCTGTTTCTACCGCTCCTAAAGTTGCGGAGCATTTTCACTTTAACTACTCCACGTTTTTCAAGCTGGAAATTAATCTCGTTTATTAAGCTTTCCGTAAGCCCGTTCTTACCAACGTTAACAGTTGCGATTCTATCCCTACTCATACTTCTCGCTCGATTCCAAAGCAGTTAATAACTTTTGCTTCGCACTTCTGAAATCTTTATATTCTCGATAGTATAAATTTACTCAATGTTGATCGAATTACCGAAACACGCAGAGATATTCGGATGTGTTAAAATCCACGAAATTCAGAAAATATTGAAATTCGAATCAGAAACTTTCGAGAGTCCTTTACTCAGAGGAATAAGCAGAAATGAGTTAGACGAAGTATTGAACAGAACAGTTGTAATAATTCCAGTAAAAAACGAAAAGCTACACCTACTCGACGGGGTGCTGAGAAGCATACCTTCCGGATGTGAAGTAATCGTAGTTTCAAACAGCCAGAGAGGAGAGAATGACATATTCAGAATGGAAAAAGACATCGTGCATAACTTTCACAGAGTTACGAGGCATCCGGTGACTATAGTTCATCAAAAAGATCCGGGGCTGGGCGTTGCATTTAAAGAAGCTAATTACGAAGAAATACTCGATAACTCAGGTTTTGTAAGAGATGGAAAAGCTGAAGGAATGGTTGTTGGACTAACCTTAGCAAAAAACATGGGGAGAGATTACGTATGCTTCGTTGACGCAGACAACTACATACCGTGCTCTGTAAACGAGTACGTAAAGCTATACGCAGCAGGGTTCATATTGTCTCAAACACCATACTCGATGATAAGGCTGCACTGGAGGTACAAGCCAAAAGTCATGGAGGACAGGCTTTACTTTAAGAAGTGGGGAAGGGTTAGCGAAATTACGAATAAATACCTGAACATGCTCGTTTCTGTTCATACTGGCTTTGAAACCAACATAATAAAAACGGGCAACGCCGGAGAGCATGGAATGACGATGAAGTTGGCTGAAATAATGGCTCACTCAACGGGCTATTCTGTAGAACCTTATCAGTTAGTTTACTTGCTGGAGGAATTCTGGAAAGGGGATTCAAAATACAAAGAGGCGACGAATTCGGGTATAGAAGTATATCAAATAGAAACGTTAAACCCTCACGTCCACGAAGATAAAGGAGATGAACACATAAAAGAAATGCTCTTAGGCTCTCTATCGACTATTTACCACAGCAAGCTTGCAAATGAGACAATAAGAAAAGAGATCATGAACGAGCTGAAAAAGAACGAAATGATAAAGAAGGAGAAAGAGTTGAAGAAAAACAGAATTTTACCGCCGATTGCTGAGATGGACATGAAAAAATTCATAGAAGTTCTACTAAACCATGCCGAAACACTAACAACGTATTCTCAGGAAATATGAAAGTCTTGTTTACAGATTTAGATGGAACGTTGCTCGACGAAAAGTACGATTGGAGAAAAGCGAGGAGAGAGATAGAAGAGCTAAAGAAGAAAGGAATTCCTTTAATACTTTGTTCTGCTAAAACAAGGGCTGAACAGAGGAAATTGAGGGAAGAGATGGAGCTAAACTATCCGTATATAGTCGAAGACGGTTCGGCAATAGTAATTCCAAAAGACAATGAACTCTCAAAAATCGCTGAAAGTTATGGAGCTAAAAAGGATAGAGATGAACTTTTAATAAAGCTTGGAGTAGATTACAAAGAAATTCTTAGGTTTCTAAGGGAGCTTGAAAAAAAATATCCGATAAAGTATTACGGGAATATGAGCGTGGAGGAGGTATCTAAGGTTACTGGTCTTAACTTTAAAAGTGCAAAACTTGCTAAGAAAAGAGAGT
>Ga0256833_1000077_pt1 | contig 72149 bp, 56 predicted proteins | sample 356284metaG_FD_190535 | JGI IMG/M metagenome (GOLD analysis project Ga0256833, IMG submission 190535) | Hydrothermal vent microbial communities from Mid Atlantic Ridge, Atlantic Ocean - 356-284 | ecosystem: Environmental > Aquatic > Marine > Hydrothermal vents | place: Atlantic Ocean: Mid... | reverse complement strand
ATAGAGAGTTATCGTAGGGGAATAGAGTATCGTCCAGAGAGGCGAAGTGAGATAGAGGAGAAGATAGGAGATGTATACATGTACAAGGGAGATTTCTCTTCTGCTCTTAAATGGTATGAAAAGGCCAGAACGCACGCAAACAAGGTTGACAGAAGCATAGTTATGCTCCTTCTTAAAATGGCACATGTATCATTGAAAGCTGGCAACTTTCTTTCATTCTCCCGCAGAATGGCCAATCTTAAAAACACTATTAACAGGCAAAGTCCTTATGAACGAGTCTATTATATGTTGCTGGAGATATGGTATTTCCAGTCAAGGGGTGATTACAGAAAAGCTTCAAAATTGGTGCGGGACGTTATGCCTGTAGCCGTGGATATTGAAGACCCCCACCAAAAATCAGAAGTGTTCAGATACCTTGGCAGGGTACTTGTAAAGACAATGGAACTTTCTGAAGCGTTGTATCTCTTAGAAAAAGCTTATGAAATAGAAAGAGAGATACAGAGTAAGAGAAGCCTCTTTAAGCTTTCAGACGATATTGCATGGATTGCTTACCTTCTTGGAGACCATGCCAAGGCAGAGCTTTACTTCAAGAGTACATGGCAATATGCAAAAATAATCAGGGACCATTTCACGATAATAAATTCCATGTTTGGACTTGCCCTGATTAATGCGGAAAATGTTGATGTGGAAGAGGGTCAGCGTTTCGTAGAGCGTATTGTAACCATTGCCATGGAGGAGGCACCTGAACTTGAAGAGTATGCCAGGATATTGAGAGATTATTTCTATATTAATTACCTCATGCCTAAAAAGAAAATAGATGTAAAATCACAGTATAAGGATAAGAGGTTTGAAGTCCTGAAGATGATGGTTCACTTTATAAAACTCAGAAATCTAAATAGATTTAAGACCATAGTAAAGGAGATGGAACAGCTTGAAAATATTGATGGTGAGATAACAGAAATCATACCATTTTATACCGTGTACTACAAATTGAGAGTGCTGGTTGAGGCTGTATCAGGAGATAAAAAGCATGTAAAAAGGGTTTATAACCGTGTCCTTCGGGTTCTGCCTGAAAATTCAAAGATTAAAGCAATGTTTTTAAGGGATTATGCGAAAGCATTGAAGAGTAAAGGAGACCTTAAAGGGGCTGAAAAAGCAATGAGGCAGGCTAAAGAAATAATAAAAGCTTTGCAGATAAACACCAGTATACCCCTTTATAGCCTGTAATTTTTTAAATGAAGACTTTCCATATTATAACCTTTGGTTGCCAGATGAATGAATATGATTCCCTTATAATCAGGAATATGTTGCAGAAGGAGGGTTTTTTGTTAACTGATTCACCTGAAAAAGCAGATATAGTGATAATAAATGGTTGTGTTGTCAGAGAGAAGCCTGAGAATAAAGAGATAGAACTTTTGAAATACTATAAGCACAGAGGAAAGTTTGTTATAGCGGCGGGATGCCTTGCACAGAAGGATAAAGATGCACTTTTAGCATTCAGTGACCTTGTAATAGGTCCCATGGATTACGATGATATTGGAACCCTTATTGGAAAACATGGTGCATTCACGGATTATTCAAAGCACAGGGATAGATTCTACAGGTATGCAAAAGATAGAATGGAAGTATCTTTCTCGGAGTATGTTACTATAATGACAGGATGTGACAACTTCTGTTCTTACTGTGTTGTGCCATTTACAAGGGGTAGGGAAAAGTCCCGCTCTGCAAAAGATATTCTGGAGGAAGTAGAGAACCTTACAAAAAGGGGAACCATTGAGATAACGCTAATAGGACAGAATGTAAATTCCTATTTTCATGAAGGGGTTGATTTTAAAGACCTGCTTGATAAAGTGGCACGTCTGGGTGTAAGGAGGATAAGATTTACCACTTCGCACCCCCGGGATATATCGCCCGCTGTATTTGATGTTATGGCCCGTTATGAAAATATTATGCCGTGGTTACATCTTCCTCTGCAAACCGGGTCCACGCGGCTTTTAAAGGAAATGCGGCGAGGATATACCACTGAAGAGTATTTATACATTGTTAATACGGCAAGGAAAATGGTGCCTGATATAGTAATTTCAACAGATATCATGGTTGCATATCCCACAGAGACAGAAGAAGATTTTGAGGATACGCTGAGAATAGTAAAAGAAGTTCAGTTTGACTATGCATATATGTTTATCTATTCTCCAAGGAAGCCGTCTTCTGCTTATTATAGATATAAAACTCAGATTCCAAGGGATATAGCAGTAAAAAGACACAGATTGCTGGTTGATACCGTTCAGAGGATAGTGACAGAAAAAAGAAAAAAGATGATTGGCAGGACATACGAAATTATGATTGACGGGCATTCTAAAAAGAATCCTGACCTTTCAAGGGGAAAGACAAGGGGTAATATAACCGTTGTTGTCAATAAAAATATCCCTGAAGGTGAAATTCTTGAAGTCAAAATTGTGGATGTTATAGGTGCAACGCCAGTAGGAGAACCCATTTAAATGAAATCCAGAAGTACCCATGGTGATCTTATGATGCTTCTTGCGGCCTTTATATGGGGTACCACATTCGTAGCCCAGCGTATTGGGATGAATTATATAGGGCCGTTTGCATTCAATGCACTGAGGTTTTTAATGGGAGCCTTTGTTGTGCTTCTGTTTAAGGGGGTGTTTTATAGAAAAGATGGATTTGTTTTTAACAAAGCTCATATAACAGGCGGCTTTTTTATGGGGCTTGCGCTGTTTACTGCCATAACCTTCCAGCAGTGGGGGCTTGTATACACGACCGCAGGAAAGGCGGGGTTTATTACGGGTCTCTATGTTGTTTTCGTGCCCATTGCAGGTATGTTTGTCGGTAAAAAATCTGTGGCAGGGCATTTTGCAGGTGCTTTGCTGGCACTTGTGGGATTGTATTTACTTTCCATAAAAGCCGACTTCAATATGGAAAAAGGTGATTTTTTAGTGTTTCTTGGCTCCCTTTGCTGGACAGTCCACGTTCTTCTTATAGACAGTTATACCACCCATGGAGACCCATTCAGCCTGTCTCTTATTCAATTTCTTACCACATCTCTTTTAAGTCTTCCACTTGTCTTTGTGTTTGAACATACAGGACTTTCAAATATAAAAAACGCCATGGTATATGTGCTTTATGCAGGCGTTCTTTCCTCTGGTGTGGCATACACTCTACAGGTTGTGGCCCAGAAGTTTACACATCACTCCCATGCCGCAATTATTTTAAGTCTTGAAAGTGTTTTTGCTGCTCTGGCTGGTTATGTTATGCTATCTGAGCGGTTTACAGGGCGTGAAATTACTGGTGGGGTCCTTATGGTTGTCGGGATGATAGTATCTCAACTCCATACGTCGTTGACTGATAAGCAAAAGCGGGTGTAATGCTTGACCGAACGGTCAAAATAATGGAAACTTTATAATGATATAAAAGGGAGGTTTGGGATGGAAATAAAGGTCATTGAAGTAAAAAAGGAACCCGAACATAATGTAATTATAGGTCAAAGCCATTTTATAAAGACCGTGGAGGATATTCATGAGGCACTTGTAACCACAGTGCCGGGTATAAAGTTTGGTCTTGCCTTCTGTGAAGCATCAGGTCCGAGGCTTGTAAGGCATTCTGGAACAGATGAGAAACTTGAAACTCTTGCAATAGAAAATGCGAAGAATATCGGAGCAGGACATCTATTTGTCATAATTCTTGAGAATGCCTATCCCATTAACGTGCTCCGTAAAATAAAGGATGTAGATGAAGTTGTAAGGATCTTTGCTGCATCTGCAAATCCCATGGAGGTAATAGTGGCTGAAACAGAATTGGGCAGAGCAGTTTTAGGTGTAGTTGATGGCCAGATGCCCCTTGGTGTTGAAGGTAAGGAGGATACAGAAAAGAGAAAAGAGTTTCTGAGAAAGATAGGCTATAAGTTTTAATCAATGAAGAATTCTAAAAATTATATTCGCATCCTGCTGTTTAGCGTCTTCCTGCTCATAAATTCATGTGCCATATACACATCTCCTAAAAACTTATACTATGCAGTAAAACCGCTAAAAAAGCCACAGGCTCCGGAATTTTATATAGAAGACCTCTACGATGGGCTTTTTGAAAGCTACGATGCCGTAAAAGAAGAATTTGCAACTCAGTATGTGGATTCTGTTTACGAACATGTAAGGGAACAGTATAAAAAGGAACTTCTGGAACTTGGTTTACCTGAAGATGCATATACCCGAAGAGAGGTAATGAAATGGGCTCTTTATTTTGCAAGACATGCCAATGTGAAAATAAACGCGAGACTCAAAAGGGGGGCGCCCTATCTTCCTTATATCAAGAGGAGGTTGAGAGAGGAGGGTATGCCCGAGGCAATTGCCTATTTGCCAATTATTGAAAGTGCTTTCAGGCACAATGCACTTTCAAGAATGAGAGCAAGGGGCATATGGCAGTTTATGAGGAGTACGGCAAGGAAATATGGCCTGCGTGTTGACTGGTGGATAGATGAGCGTCTTGACCCTTATAAGTCAACTGACGCAGCCATCAGGTACCTTAAAGACCTTTACAGTATGTTTGGAAGCTGGGACCTTGCACTTGCAGCGTATAACGCAGGAGAGGGTAGAGTTCTTCGTGCTCTAAGACGTTCTGGCGGTGATGACTTTTTTGACCTTAAGAGGTATCTTAGAAGGGAAACCCGGGAATATGTCCCCAAATTTCTGGCTCTTGCTCTCGTAATAAACAATCCCGAGAAATTTAATACAAATATTGTTATGCCAGACGAGAAATATGCTCCTTTATTTGACACAGTTTATGTTCCAAGACAGGTGAATATTTCATTGCTTGCAAAGTGGGCCGGTATATCAGTGAGGGAATTTAAAAAACTTAATCCATCTTTTATAAGATGGGCGACTCCTCCATATCTCAAGAACTTTGCTGTAAGGGTTCCAAAAGGGCGGAAAAAAGTATTCTATGCGAGAATGAAGAGGACACCCAGAAAGAAGTGGTATAGAGCGCTTGCTCACAGGGTAAGACGCGGTGAGAGTCTGTGGAAGATAGCAAGGAAGTATGGAGTGAGCGTTTATGCCCTGAAAAAAGCAAATCGTATCAGAAATGCAAGGTACTTAAGGCCAGGACAGATACTTGTAATACCTGTAGGTTCCGGAACCAGGGCGAGGTATGCAAGAAAGTCTTCTGATAAAGTTAAAAGAGGTAAAGGATATCATGTTGTAAGAGAAGGGGAAACTCTCTGGAGTATAGCAAAACAGTACAATACTACTGTAAGAACTCTCAAGAGATTGAATGGTCTTAGAACTTCAAGGATAAAGATGGGACAGGTTTTAAAAGTTCCGCATGGAACGAAATCACAGAAATATGCAAAAAGGAAAGGCCGTAAAAGGGCGAATGGTATGTTTTACAGGGTAAAAAGGGGGGATACTCTCTGGAAAATAGCCAGAAAGGTTGGAGTATCTGTAAGAGCACTTAAAAGGGTCAACAACCTTGTGACAACAAGGATAAAGCCAGGCCAGATTTTGAAGATTCCTGCATCAAGAGAAGGTTAATGGATTTAGATACACTTGAAAAGGTTCTCAGTATACTTCAAAGAGAATACAAAAAATGGAATGCCCCCGTTGTAACGCTCATCAAAGAGCGCACAAATGACCCGTATAAAATATTAATATCAACTGTTTTGAGCCTGAGGACACAGGATAAAACAACGCATAAGGCAGCAGAAAGGCTCTTTAAGGTGGCGGACACACCACAGAAAATGGTAAGGTTATCAGAAAAAGAAATAGAGAAACTCATTTATCCCGTGGGATTTTACAGGACAAAGGCAAAGAACATAAAGAAAATTTCGGAGATTTTGTTAAAAGAATACAACGGCAGAGTTCCAGATGACCTTGACGAACTCTTAAAACTTCCCGGTGTTGGCAGGAAAACAGCAAACCTTGTAATAACACTGGGATATGGAAAATTAGGCATATGCGTTGATACTCACGTACATAGAATTTCCAATAGACTTGGTATTGTGAAGACAAAGACGCCGTTTGAAACAGAGATGGAACTCAGAAAGATTTTGCCCAAAAAATGGTGGATAGAATACAACGATATGCTTGTATCCCTTGGCCAGACCATTTGCAGACCAATAAGACCAAAGTGTGACATATGTCCCCTAAGGGATTATTGTCCAAAAATATGTGTCAAAAATATGGAAAAAAATGATGTATAAGCGGGTTCACAGTAGAAACTTTATACTTAATCTGTCAAAAAAGGAGTTTGTATATGGAGAAAATAATAAAGAGCAGGGTTATAAAATACGGTGATGGAGTTAATACAGATGTAATATTTCCGGGAAGATACACCTACGCAATTATGGAACCTGATGAGATGGCGAAGCACGCCATGGAAGACATTGACCCAGAATTTCAGAATAAGGTGAAAGAGAGGAAAATCATTGTTGCAGGTAGAAACTTTGGTATGGGGTCTTCCCGTGAACAGGCTGTAACGAGCCTTGTATATGCGGGTATAAAGGCGGTCATAGCAAAATCCTTTGCAAGGATTTATTTTAGAAATGCCATAAACAATGGTCTTCTCGTTATTGAGCAAAAGGAAGCGGCAGATTTTATAGAAGATAATGACGAGGTGGAGATAGATACAGAAAAAAACGAGATAAGGGTGAGAGGAAAGACATTTACATTTCCGCCTTTACCCGAAGAGGTTTTAAAAATAGTTGAAGCAGGCGGACTCATAAACTATGTAAAGGAAAAAATTAAAAGGGAGGCATAAAATGGCAAAATACAGGATTGCAGTTTTGCCCGGAGATGGCATTGGAAAGGATGTGATGGATGCTGCAATGATTGTCCTTGATAAATTAAATCTTGATGCAGAATATACTTACGGAGATGTCGGATGGGAGTTCTGGAAGAAAGAGGGAAATCCCCTGCCCGACAGAACGGTTGAACTACTCAAAAAATCCGATGCGTGCCTTTTTGGTGCGATAACATCAAAGCCCAAAGACGATGCACAAAAGGAACTTTCGCCTGAACTTCAGGGAAAGGGCTATGTATATTTCTCTCCCATCGTTAAATTAAGACAACTATTTGACCTTTACATAAACTTAAGGCCTGCAAAGGCCTATGAGGGCAATCCCCTTGTAATAAAAGAGGGTATTGACCTTGTGATTTTCAGGGAAAACACAGAAGGCATGTATGCTGGTGTGGAGTTCTATCCGCTTCCCGATGAGGTAAGGGAGGCATTTTTGAAACACAATAAGAATATGGAAAGGTTTAAAGATATCCCGGCAGACGAAATAGCAGTGTCCACAAGGATTACAACAAAGAAGGGCATGTATAGAATAATAAAGGCTGCCTTTGAGTATGCAAAAAAACACGGAAGAAAGAAGGTCACACTCGTTGAAAAACCCAATGTGTTGCGTGAAACAGGTGGACTTACAGTAAGGATAGCAAGGGAAATAGCAAAGGAGTATCCTGATATTGAGTATGAAGAGGCGAATGTTGATGCAATGGCCATGTGGCTTGTAAAGAAGCCCACAGAGTATGATGTTCTTGTAGCTGAAAACCTATTTGGAGATATTATAAGCGACCTTTCGTCACAACTTATTGGAGGCCTTGGATTTGCAGCAGCGGGTAACATAGGTGATAATTTTGGTCTTTTTGAGCCCACTCATGGTTCAGCGCCGAAATATGCAGGTCAATATAAGGTTAATCCCATTGCAATGATTCTTGCCACTAAACTAATGCTTGATTACCTTGGTGAACTTGATATGGCAAAGAGGCTCGAAAATGCTGTGGCGGAAGTTATAAAAGAGGGTAAGGTCAGAACCTATGATATGGGTGGTGATGCCTCAACCCTTGATGTGGCAAAGGCCATAGCCGAGAGGTTGTAAGATGGGTAAGACCATTGTAGAGAAGATACTTTCTTCACATTCAAAAGATGAGGTCAAGCCGGGCAATATTATATGGCTTGATATTGATGTGAGAAGTGCGAGAGACTTTGGCGGCCCCAATGTCGTAAAACACTATAAAGAACACTACGATTCAGAGCCCGTAGATAATCCCAAAAAGACATTCTTTACATTTGACCTCGTTGCACCTGCAAAGACCATAAAGTATGCAATAAATCAATCCTTATGCCGCAGGTTTGCCAGGGAGCAGGGAATAAAGGTATATGATGTTGGATACGGTATAGGAACCCATGTCCTTATGGAAGAAGGCCATATTCTGCCGGGGAAAACAGCAGTTGGAACGGACAGCCACTATAACATAGTGGGTGCTATTGGTGCTTTCGGTCAGGGCATGGGAGATGTAGATATAACATTTGTCTTTAAGACAGGTAAAACATGGTTTGAGGTGCCTAAGACGGTTAAAATCAATATAAAGGGGTCTTTTGAATACCCTACAACCGCAAAAGACCTGACGCTTTACATACTGAAGCACATAAAAACAGAATTTGCACTCGGAAGGGCGATAGAATTTTACGGAGATGCAGTTGAAAGCCTTCCACTTTATGGAAGGATTACCCTTTTATCCATGGTAACGGAGATGGGTGGGATAATAGGATATGTGCCTTTTACAGAAAAAACCGTTGAAGAAGTTAAAGCATTTACAGGCAGGGATGACTTTGAGGTATTCTATGCGGACACAGATGCAGAGTATGAAAAAGAAATAGAGATTGATGTGAGCGGACTTGAGAGCCAGGTGGCGGCGCCTCCACATCCGCATAATGTTTTTCCTGTGTCCGAGTTAAAAGATGTTAAGGTGGATATGATTTACATAGGTTCCTGCACAAATGGTCGTGAGGAGGACATTGAAAGCGCATGGAAAATACTTAAAGGAAAGAAGATAAAGGACGGAGTGATTTTATCCATTACACCTGCAACAAGAAGGGCCTATAAAAAACTCATGGAGAAAGGGATTCTTCAGGATTTATTTGACATGGGTGCCATTATCACAAACCCCTCATGTGCTGGTTGTGCACAGGGACATCCCGGAATGACAGGAGAGGGTGAGGTTTCACTGAATACCTCCAACAGGAACTTCCCCGGAAAACAGGGAAAAGGTGAGACATACCTTGTTAGCCCTGAGGTTGCTGCAGCATCTGCCATAACAGGAAGAATAACCGACCCAAGGGAGGTTTTGTGATGAAAATAAAGGGCAGAGTATTTATTCTTAAAGATAAAGAGGGCAATCTGATTAAAGATATTGACACTGACCAGATTTATCACAACATGTATCTTCACATAACTGACATAAAGGAAATGGGCAAATACTGTCTTGGGAATCTTGAAGGATACGAAAATTATCCACAACTTGCTCAGAAAAACGATATAATAATAGCAGGACACAATTTTGGTGCAGGCTCCTCAAGACAGCATGCGGTTGACTGTTTCCGCGCTCTCGGCACAGGGTGCATAATTGCACCGTCATTTGGAGCAATTTTCAAGAGAAATGCGATAAATTCTGCATTTCCCATTGTAGAATGTCCCCTTATTGAGGACTATATAAAGGAAGGCAAACTCAGTCATGGTGAAATCGTGGAACTTGATTTTGAAAATGGCATTATCAGAAAGGAAGACGGTGCAGAACTTCAGTGTAAGAAACCGTCCATGGTACAGGTTGAAATTCTGAAAGCAGGTTGCCTCTTTGAGTACGGAAAAAAAGCAAAATAAAGACTATATAGAGACCGCCCTTTCCCTTCTCAGGGAACTTGAAGGTGAGCGTATTGCAGGGACAGAAACAGAGGAAAGGGCGGTTCTTGTATTTAGAAAGTATCTTGAAAAAATAGGTGTATCATTTAAAAAAGAGGAGTTTGAACTCTATATTTCCACAGGGCTCAGAGGGAAGATAAGGGCAGGCGATAAGGAAATGGAGATAAGGCCTTTTGGGCTGAGTGTACCCTATGAAATTGAGGGAACGCTTTTGTACTTTGACCATCCTGAAGAAGCACTTTCCGTAAAAAATAATCTCGAAGACAGTATCTGCATGTTTGCAGTATCCCCAAAATACGGACATACAGTTTCACTGAAAAAGCGGGGTTGCAGAGGTTTTATTGTGGTCCAGTTACCCGATAAGGAACTTCCTTCGCTTCATTTGAGGCAGAAGGCCATTAAGGAAAATAATGTATTGCCCGCCTGTTCCATAAAATATGACGATGCAGTTTATCTTCTTAACTTTGTGGGGAAAACGGTTGTTATGAAGGGAGAAGGAAAGACATTTAAGACAAAAGGGCATAATATTGAGGTTAGTATTCACGGGATCGCTGATACAGAGGAGACCATTTTGATTACGGGGCATTATGATACCGTCCCATATTCGCCGGGGTTTTCTGATAATGGAGCAGGAGTTGCAACCATGTTTGCTCTTTTGAAATATTTTAAGGACCATCCTGTATGTCGCAACCTGAGGTTTGTTTTCTTCTCTGGAGAAGAGTGGGGGCTTACAGGTTCCCTTGCTTATGCTGAAAAACATGCTGATTTCATAAAAAATGTTGTGATGGGTCTTAATCTTGATGTTGGAGGAGACCCGATAGGTATACTTACAGGCCGTGTTACAGGCTCACAGGGACTTTTGAATATGGCATCTTCTGTGCTGAAAGAAGCGGGAATTTTTGTTGACTTAAAGAAAGGCATATATTCAAGTGACAGCATACCCTTTGCGAAAAATGGTGTACCTTTTATTAACCTTGCAAGAGTTAAGGGACGTGCCACAGTCCACATACACACGGAAAACGATAGAGGCTATTATTACAGGTATGAAGGATTATTAAAACACTTTGAGGCATCCCGTAAATTGATTGAATTTGTAGGTAATGCTGACATGTTACCCTTTGAACGGAGTATTGATGAAGATGTTAAGAAAGAACTGAATGAATATATAAGGGAAAGGCTCTGATGGAGATGAAAGAGTTTCAGAAACTGATAGGAGATATTTACTATAAGAAGGATTCTGCCCGTGGCGTGGAGGGCACCTTCAGATGGCTGTGTGAGGAAGTGGGTGAGCTTGCAAAGGCCATAAGAAAAAAAGATAGGAAAAACCTTGAGGAAGAGTTTGCCGATGTCCTTGCCTGGACATTTTCTCTTGCAAATTTACTTGACATTAACCTTGATGATGCGATAAAAAAGTATGAAAAAGGTTGTCCAAAGTGTGGGAGAATACCATGCATATGTGAGGAATAAAAATGACGGCTATACTCTTTTGCATATTAGTACTTGCAGTTTCTCCTTCCAATTATGTTCGTAGGTTTGCTGAAAAGTTCTACAGAGCAAGGGTAGAGTGTGACAGCGGATTTATAAAGGATGCAACCTCTGACACACTAAATCCTGAGTATTCCTTAATAGAAAGTGGTGACTTTAGATACACGGGATTTACAATAAAAGGTGTTGAAAAAATTGACAGTTCTCTCTATAGAGTTTATGCCAGCTTGAAGGAGGGATTTAAAGAATGGGAAAGTGTTGGAATAATTGATGAAATATCTATTTTGAGGTGTCGTGCCGAAGGATGTAGAGTTGTATCGTTAAAGCAGACTTACAAAAATGCAGTAATTCGCAAATCAGAAATTAAAGATACTTCTAAGGTCTATATTTTAAAGAATTCAGGTCTTGTTATACTCAGCAAAATTGAGCCTTCTGGTTTTGTTAGATTGAGCGTAAACAAGGTGGATTCCTCTATAATACAAAATAAAGATTCCTGTCCATCTCTCAAATTCATCCATGACTTTTTTCCATCTGAAAACAAGGAGATAGAGAGCAAAATAATTACTCTGAAACATAATTCCATTAGATTCTGTTTCATAAAAGGGGGAACAGAAGGTGCGGCCGGTCATCTCTATCATTATCTTTATTTTATACCGCAAAACATAGGAGACATAGTTTTTTCATTTGTAGTTGAGACAGAGAATTGTGATAATTATGATGAGGATCAGCGTGATGGATGTAGAAAGGAAAATATAAAACACATGCAATACCCACTTGAAATGCTCCAACTTCTCAGGTTAATAAAGTAATAAACATGATTTTTGAACATGAGTTTGACTTTTCTGGATAAAGGTGTATAATTAGTTCGTATATGAAACAGTTTAAAAATGAATATTAATTTGGCTTCAGGATAATATTATGAAAATTGAATTTTATAAATTTGGCAAAAAGGGGAGGTTTGTATGTATGGTATAGTAATGTCCATCCTGATAATGTATGGGGGGCTTGTGGTAACGACACATCCCCTCAAGGGCGTGCCCATAGTGGGCAGGGCTCAAGTGGCGAAGGCTGATAAATGGAATAAAACGGGGAAAAGTCTTCCGGTAACAAACAATAAGAAAATTTGCTCAAAAAAAGGAACTTACGGTGATCTGGTTAGAATTAAACCTGTAATTGATGATATGTATACTAAGGGTGATACGCTTAAAGTTTTTTACTGGGATACAAGTTCCAGTGCTGCTTATTTTTACTGGAACCAGCCTGATAGTTATGATGATTCTCTTTACTCGGTGAAATTTACTCCTTCACAGTCGGGACAGCTAGTTGGAGTTGCTTTCTGGTTTTATCATCTGGTGGGGAGTGGTAATATAAGAATACATGTTTGGAATGATAATGGTGGAGGACCGGGAACAGAACTCGGTTATATGGATATATCTACGAGTAATATTTATACCGACGGTCATGGTACATATGTTGACCTTTCATCATTAGGTATAAATGTGGGAAACGGTGATTTTTATATAGGTTATTCTTTACTTTCTGGTGTGGATACTCTTGGGCTTATTTATGATACATCTGGTATTGCTCCTGATCGTTGTTATGATATGTACAACGGCAGTTGGGAACAGACTGATAGTTGGTGGGCAGATTACGGTGGTGCGGGTACTCATATAGACTGGCTTATTACTGCTTATATAGAGACCTCAGGAGGAGGTTCTGGTTATTCTGCCAATCTAAAACCTTATACCCCTACAGGATGGTATTCATCCCTCGTAATTTCTGCTGATTCCTCGGATACAACGGCAGCGCCTCCTGGAAATTACAGTACAAACCCCGGCGATTCTCAGTATGTGCACTGGGCGGTTATAAATGAAGGACCTGATGACATTCCCTCTACAGACACTATATATTACTATCTTTATAGAGAAGGACAGGCAATAGCAGGATGGTATTCACAGGGTTTACAATCGGGCTATTATGTCTATGTAAAGAATTACAAAATACATGAAAGCACAGATGGATCCTACACCTACCAGATTACTGCTGACCCAGATAATACTATACCAGAAACCAATGAATCTGATAATTCTCATTCTGAAACCTACACCTGGGGCACAGGTGGTGGTGGAGGAGGTGGCTCAGGCTCCATAGGCCCTGCAGATTTTGTTATAATCACATCCTCTTCATTTGCACCGTATTTTGAACCTCTTGCAGACTGGAAAAACCAGAAAGGAATAAGAACCAGAATAGTTTCCCTTGACACTATTTATGCGAATTACACGGGCAATGATAATGCAGAAAAAATAAGGAATTTCATCAAGGACATGAATGCAAATTATGGAACCATGTATTTCCTTCTTGGTGGGCAGTGTGACTATGAAAACGGCGAGGAGATAGTGCCAAGGAGAAATGCCTTTGTGTTCCAGTCCAATGCCGGTTATTATACAGATGAGGATACCATTATAACAGATCTGTATTTTGCTGACCTGGATGGAACGTGGGATGGTGATGGTGACGGAACCTATGGAGAAACGAGTGATAATGTGGATATGTACCCCGATGTTTATGTTGGGAGAGCACCTGTAAAGAACACGTCTCAGGTCCAGAACTTTGTTAACAAGTTACTCTATTTTGAGAGGAGTCCTTATCAGGATGCATCATATATAAAATCAAGCTTCCACCCTCAGGGTAATCTCTGGGATACCAATCATGGTACCAGTATGCCTGATACCATGGTTCAGTTTGACCCTGCCGACTGGACGCATACATTTATGAGGGAAGATGTGGAGGGCGTATCGGAGTCTTCAGTTAACAGTGAATTTAATAACGGTTATCAATTGGTGCACTTTGTAGGTCATGGTAATGAGTATGGAGTTTATTATAATAACGGTTCAAGCACAATGATGAACAATACAGATGCAGACAACCTTTCCAACGGTTTTGACAAACTCTCAATTACCACATCAATAGCCTGTTTCGCTGGTGCAATGGATGAGGTATCAAATGGAGACTGTTTTGCAGAGCATCTTGTAAATGCTACAAACGGTGGAACAGTGGCGTCTTTGTTTAATTCAAGGTATGGCTGGGGCTATTCGTCACCTGAAGGTGCACTTGGGCCATCAGGAGAACAGAGTAAGTACTTCTTCAGAGCCATTCATCAAAATGGACTATACATTCTTGGTCAGGTCTGGGCAAATATGCAGAGTTCAATGGTGCCTGATGCCCAGAATGACAATTATTTCAGGTGGTGTCTTTATGAAAGAAATCTCCTTGGTGACCCGACGCTTGAGATATGGACAGAGGTACCGGTGAATTTAGTTATGACTGTTAATACTGATACCATACTTCAGGGACAGGACACGGTCATTACAGTAACTGTATCTGATGCTAAGAGTAAGGCTGCAGTATCCGATGCTGTTGTTACGCTGCTTCAGAAGTTTTCAGGAGATAGTTACGATATTTATCTCGTTGATACCACAGACGCTTCAGGAACTGTGAGTTTTTCTGTCAATGCCGCAGAAACCAATGATATAGTAATTACCTCCACGAAGCATAACTACATTTATGCTCAGGATACCGTTTATGTTGTTCCAACAACAGGTGTAGGTGAGCAGGAAAGAGGAAGGAAAATTAGATTTGCTCTCAGAAATAATATAATAAGTGGTTATCTTTCCATTGCCTATGAAGCTCCTGTAAACACAAAAGTTGATGTGGTGGTGTACGGTGTTGATGGCCGTCTTGTGAAATCTGAAGAATTTACAGTGAACAGTAACATCGGTGTTCATTCTGTTAATTTATCCACAGTAAGGCCTGGAGTTTACTTCGTGAATATAAACGCCCGGGATTATAAGAAAATTGAAAAGATTTTGAAGACAAGGTAGGAGGTGGGTTATGCTTAAAAAGACACTTTTTATAATGCTTCTTTCCTTTACGATTCTGCAGGCAGGAGAAAAAATAATAAAATTCTCTTTTGACCCTGCTAAAGTTAAATTGGGATCGGAAAAGGGATATGTTACGGTTACATATGAAGATTTTGGCTACACCAATCCTTTTGGTGCTCCTATGCTTCCTTCTCGTGGTGTTGCCGTGCTTATACCAGCAGGAAGTAGTTTCAATGGCTTTGAAATTGTGAGTATGGAGACGAAGTACATTGGTACAGGCTATAAAGTTATACCACAGCAGAAACCGGTTCCAATTTCCTTCAAGGTTCCCGAGAAATTTATTGGGCCGGATAAAAAGATATACGAAAAGGATGCTTTTTATCCAGAAATTCCGGTAAAGTTTGGCAAAGTTGGGAACATGGGAGGATTCTCTCTTGCTTCTTTCATCGTGTATCCTGTTATATATAATCCCGTAAGTGGTGAATTGAGGGTTATTACCAGTCTCGTTCTAAAAGTGAAGTATCAGGAAGGAGCCAGAAGTGTAAATCCAATTACCATAAATCAACTTAACCTTATTCGTGGACAGCTAAAGGGCTTTGTTGTAAATCCTGAGGATATAGATGCTTTTGCGCCACCACTGAGGAACTGATCAATACATAGGGGGCCAGAGTGCCCCCTTTTTTCTTTGATTTATCCAGAAATACCCGTAAAATTTAATTATGTTAAAAGAAATTGGAACAATTCTTATTGTAACAGGGTTGATATTCCTTCTGGCAGGTGGAGTCTTTTATCTTATAGGCAGCACAGGCTTTAAACTGCCATTTGATATAGTAATCAGAGGAAAAAATTTTGTGTTTTATTTTCCTATTGGAACGAGTATTTTGATATCAATAATACTCACTCTCCTTTTGTCACTCATTTTAAGGTCTAAATGAGAAAAATTGACCTTTATCTCATAAGGGAACACCTGTCACCTTTCGCAGGAGGTCTTTTTACGTTTACAATCTTATTACTCTTAAATCGGGTGTATCAGCTTATGGACCTTATTATCAGAAAGGGAGTTCCTGTGTTGGTGGTGTTCAAGGTTTTTCTGTATTCTCTGCCATTTATACTTGCCATGACAGTCTCCATGGCTCTGCTCATTTCTTCACTTGTAGCTTATGGCCGATTATCGCAGGATTTTGAAATGATGGCCTTTAAGTCTCTTGGTATAAGTTTTAAGAGAACACTCTTTGGGCCGCTTGTTTTTGCGTTCTTTGTTTTTCTTTTCATGTGCTGGTTTAATGACAGGATTTTGCCAGAAGCAAACCACCGGGTGAAAAATTTGATATTCAGTATTCATGCAAAAAAACCGGCAGTGAGTATACAGGAGGGGGTATTCAGTAAGGTTGGAGATTATCTTATTTATGCTGATAAGAAGAATGAGAGGACTGGGGAACTGAAAAATATTAAGATAATAGAAAAGTTACCTGAGAACAGTGGTGTAAGGACAATAGTGGCAAAAAGAGGCCTGCTTAATTCGGAAGGTGATACGTTGATTGTACTTGTTCTTAAACAGGGGAGCATTTATGAAAGCGCTGGCGAGAAGAATGAAGATTTTCGCGAAATAAGTTTTAAAAGGCAGATTATCAGGATACCGATCGACACCAAACTTACAGAGAAGGAAAGAAAGTATAGAAGTGAGAGGGAAATGACTGTAGCGATGCTTCTTTCAGCCATAAAGGAAAAGGATAAGGAAATAGAGAAAACGGACCCCAGAGACACCATACGTTTACGCATTCTTAAAAAAATCAAAGACAGATATTTTATAGAGATACACAAGAAGTTTTCGCTGCCTTTTGCAGGTATTATATTTATTGTTCTTGGTGCGGCAATTGCAACGCTTACAAAGAAGGGTGGGTATGGTGCTGCTTTTGGTTTTTCGTTCCTTGTATTTACGGTATACTATATTTTTCTTATAGGTGGTGAGGAACTTGCAAGAAGGGGATACATTTCCCCTGCTCTTGCTATGTGGTTTCCGAACGTTCTTTTTGGAATTTTAAGCGTTTTTCTTGCCAGGAGGTGTGAATAATGAATGTTTTGACGGTTATTCTTGTATCTTTGAAGTTGAATATACCTGATTCTATATTTCTGCCCACAAATGCTCTTGAAATTAATCCTCCAAGATGGGAATTTGTGTATTACAACCAGGAAAAGGATTATTTAAAAGCAGGGTATCATACTGATTTTAGAATTAAGTTTAAGAGCTTTTATTTTGCTGCGGAAGAACGCTATGACTATGAGCCATTTACCTCATTAGAAAACAGATACTTTATAGCGACGCGCTTCTTTAGCATAAGTCATGGAGTATATGGTCTTTTGAGGAATAGGTCACAGTATTCTATTATACTCAGAGATACAGTGGATTTATATTTCTCATGGGGTAGAATTATTCCTAACATTACGTTGCTTCCCGGACTGCATTATTTTAGAAAAGATAGTACAGCTCATGCTGTATTCAATTTACCCATTGCATTCTCCATTGTTTATTCAGGTACAGAAGGTGTGTTGACTTATTCAGGAATTGAGCGCACGGATATGCTATCCAGGCGAGGATATGAGGATATTTACAGAGCTGGTGTCGGTATAATGGGCAACAGGAAATTTGTGTCACTTGGACTTACCAGTAAGCTTATTCCTGAATTTAATTTAAAGGTTTTGATAACAGGAGGAGCATATCTTGACCTCCATTACGGGTATGATATTAAAACCCCTCATTTGTTCTCATATCTCTATCCAGACGGTATTACAGGGGATTCTATTATGGCTATCATGGAAAGAAGACTCAGTATACTTATAGACAAAAAGCCGGTTTTACTCAACCTTAACTATAGAGTACCCGATTCTGTTTTTAAGAAAAGTCTGGACGTTGAATTTGCGTTTAAGGGTAAATATCTGGATATTCAGGGAGAATACTTTAAATTGTTGGGAAATTATGAGAATTTCCTGACGGTATACGGAGTTACCAATAGAGCATTGTCTAAGTTAAAGGCAGTAGCTCATATACCGATGTGGGGAAAACTCGTATATAGCCCTATTTTATGCATATATCAGGTTCAGGATAAAAGTGGCAGGGTTTACAATGCCGGAGGAAGGCTGGAATATCAGAGGGGAAGGTTTCAGTTTTTCTGGGAACACCATCTGTTCACCCGCGGAACAATTGAAGAAACTGACCCCACCACACAGGATAAATTGCAATTTTTTAAGGAAAGGAGGTTTAAAATTGGAACAAAATACAGTTTCTAAAAAATCAGGTTATGTGGGTATAGTTGGCAAGCCCAATGTGGGTAAGTCAACGTTGCTCAATAGACTCATCGGGGTGAAAATTGCAGCAATGTCCAGAAAACCACAAACAACAAGACATAGGATATTGGGGATACTCACGCTTGATAACGCTCAGATTCTCTTTCTGGATACTCCAGGCATAATATCAAAGCCAAAACATGAATTGCATAAGAGGATGATAAAAAATGCCGTGGAATCTCTTGAAGAGGCAGATGTGGTGTTGTTTATAACAGATCCCTTTGGACCTGATGAGCTTGATATGTATACCATTGAACTTCTTAAAAAACATGAGAAGCCGGTAATATGTGCTATTAACAAGGTTGATATGGTTGAGAAAACAAGGCTCCTGCCTTTAATAGAAACTTATAACAGGCTCTATCCATTTAAAGAGATTTTTCCCATGAGCGTGACGATGAACATCAATGTTGATGAACTCCTTGATAGCATAGTCAAATATCTTCCTGAAGGCGAGTTTTATTATCCTGAAGATACTACAACTGACAGAAACGAAAGATTCATGGTTGAAGAAATAATAAGAGAGAAACTCTATAATCTGTATGGCGAGGAGATACCTTATGCTGCTGCAGTAAAAGTTGACGAATTCATAGAAAAAGATGAAAGACACGGTGGTGTGGATTATATAAGGGCGATAATTTATGTGGAAAAAGAAAGCCAGAAGCCCATTATTATTGGAAAAGGTGGTCTGAAAATAAAGAAACTGGGGACTTACGCGAGAAAGGAAATTGAAGCGTTTTTGGGAAGAAAAGTGTTCCTTGAGCTATGGGTCAAAGTACATGAAAGGTGGAGAAAAGACAGACAGTTTCTTGATAGGCTGTCTGTATAGTGTTAAAATAATTTTATGATAGGTGCTTTTCTATTCCTATTTTCAGTTTTGCTTCTTATACTTTTAGGTTATCTCTCTGAGATTGAGAACCAGAGGTTCTTCTTTAAGTTAGGGGTGGGGTTCTCACTTGGAGTTTTTATGATAACATTTCTCTCACTTTTAACCTTTTCCACCTCACAACCGGAAATGAATTTGGGGGGGGTTATAGGATACAGGGTGGCAAAACTTCTTCTTGTTTCACTTGGACCTGTGCTCACATACTTTTTTGTGGTTTCCTTTATCCTTGTACTCTCTTCAATGCTATTCTGGAAAATAAGAAAGAACTGGCTATTTAAACTTGGTTCACTTTTTATGTTCATCTTCTTTATAAGTCTCTTTTTTCCTGAAACTTCAAAGGGAAACATATCCCACGAGCTTGCCAATTTTTTGATAAGATGGTTCGGCACAGGTGGGCTCTATACTTTTTCTGTGATATTTGCAGCCCTGTCATTGTATCCCGGCTTTCATGATATACTTATAGACATTTTTAAGAGGAAGAAAGAAAATCCCGTCCAGAGTAGCATGGATTCTCATGAACATGCAGGTGAAGATGGATTCCAGTATGATATAACACCAGTTCCCGAGAACAGGAGAAAGAGGGAAAGAAAAACCTTCCAGAAGAAGAATAGTTCTCTCCGTGAAAATGTAGAACCTCAGAGTGAGATAAAAGAAAGGGAAAAAGAAAAGAGTGAAGAAGAGGAAAAGGACAGGAACTTGCCACCGCCGGGCTTTGAGGTATCGCATGAGGCGCTTCTTGGTCTATTGAACAGGCCTCCTCTTCTTGATACAGAGGTTGACAGAAAGGAACTTGAGGAGAAAGCGAGGCTCATAGAGGAAAAGCTTGCAGAGTTTAAAGTGAGAGGCAGGGTGGTGGATTATTATCCGGGTCCCGTTGTTACAAGATATGAATTTGAGCCGGCACCAGGTATAAAATTATCAAGGGTTGTAGCCCTTTCTGATGATCTTGCTCTCAGAATGAAGGTGGAAAAGATAAGGATAGTAGCGCCTCTTCCCGGAAAAGGACTGATAGGCATAGAGGTTCCCAATAGAAGAAGGAGAACTGTCTATCTTTCGGAATTGGTTTCCACGGATGAATTTAAAAAATTAAAATCCAGATTGGCCTTTGCACTCGGAGTTGATACAGCAGGATATGCTTTTTATGCAGATTTGTCAAAGATGCCACATCTTCTCATTGCAGGTGCTACAGGAAGTGGTAAGTCTGTGTCCATAAATACAATTATCACAAGCATTCTCTTTCGCGCGTCACCTGACGATGTTCGCTTTCTTATGATTGACCCAAAGAGAATTGAGCTTTCCTTTTACGATGGCATTCCTCACCTGCTCCTGCCTGTTGTTAAGGATAGGAAAATAGCAGGTGAAGTATTAAAACGTGCTGTTGACTGGATGGATTATAGATACAGACATTTTGCAAGGGATGGAGTAAAAGACATAGAAAGCCATAACAGGAAAGCAAAAGCAAAGGGTGAACCCACATTACCTTATATTGTTATTATAATTGACGAGTTTGCTGATTTGATGCTCACGCTTGGCAAGCAAATAGAGGAGCCTCTTGCAAGGCTTGCTCAGATGGCGAGGGCTGTAGGAATACATTTAGTTGTTGCAACCCAGAGGCCTTCTGTTGATGTAATAACCGGCACAATTAAGGCAAATTTCCCTGTGAGAATTGCCTTTAAGGTGGCATCAAGAATAGACTCAAGAACCATTCTTGATGAAATAGGTGCTGAGAAACTTCTTGGAAAAGGAGATATGCTCTTTATACCACCCGGTTCTTCTACACCGGTAAGACTTCATGGTCCATTTATCTCGGAGGAGGAAACCCAGAAGATAGCGAGAACGTTAAGTAAAAGATATCTTACTGTTAAACTTTCTGAGTACTTTGGAAACAGGGCCTCTTCTATAGCGAACTGGGTAGTTGATAACGGTCTTGTGATGCCATTTGTAAGACTTGACGAGCCGGGGCTTGAGGAGCTTGCAGTGAGGGTGGCTGAGTATATTGAAGCTGAAATTGGCACAGAATATAATGAAGCCATGAATATTATAAGGGAGATTCGTGAAGGTTACTATACGCCAATAGAGGAAATGCTGCAGTTGCCTATGGAGATTTCATCCTCTGAAAATATTGTGGAGGAGGTGGAAGGCGAGTTTGATGATATGCTTGAGGACGCGGCTAAAACAGTTTACTATGATGGAAAAGCATCTGCAACTCTTCTTCAGAGGAAACTGAAGATTGGATTTGCACGGGCTGCAAGGATAATAGACCAGCTTGAGCAGCTTGAAATTGTCGGTCCGCCTGATGGTTCAAAACCCAGAAAGCTTTTAGTGGACACAATAGAAGAACTTGAAGAAAAATTAAGAAGGGCCCGAAGGATGTGATGGAAAGTGATTAAAAGCTTGAATTCATCAATGATGGAATATAGAAAATCCTTTGGTATACATTTAATTTATAAGGGCTTTTTATTTGAACATCTGTAAGTTATCCGTTAGACTTTACTTATTACAGTATCAATTAAGGGGGTTGATATAATGAATAGATTTGTGAAAAAAATAATGGGAGTATTATTCCTTGTTACACTGCTTCAGGCGTCTGCTTTTGAGGCAGGTGCAGTGTTTTTGTTAATATATCCCGGAGCCAAAGCCACTTCTTTAGGTGGTGCTTTTTGCGCTGTGGCGGATGATGCAACCGCACTATACTATAATCCTTCTGCCATTGCATTTAAAAAAGACTTTGAAATCACGTTAATGCATTCCCCATGGCTCAGGGGGCTTGCACCTGACATGTATTATGAATTTATTGGTTTGACCAGACCACTTCCTGTGGGAGCTTTAGGACTTTCTATCACATATGCCACTTATGGATTGTTTGAGGGGCATGGGCCTGATGGAGAGTACTACGGAGAATGGCGCCCCTATGATGTGGCTGCAAATCTCGCATACGCGTACGATGTAAATAAACGCCTCAGTGTGGGAACTAATATCAAGTTTATCTATTCCTTCCTTGCTCCGGCAGAAATTCTGCGAAAAGCCACTGGCATAGAGGGTGGTGGAAAGGGAGCATCTTTTGCAATTGGAGGCTCTCTGCTTTATACAGTTCTTGAGAAAGAGTGGATTCATTCAAAAACCAGCTGGTTTAAAATGAAAGTCACCTATGGCCTGCAACTGGATAATTTCGGCCCGGGAATAAAGTATTCATCGTCAGCAGATGAAAAAGACCCATTGCCTTATCTTATGAGAAATGGTTTGGCTTTGAAAATGAGTATGCCCTATCACAGTTTTACAGTATCTATGGATATAAACAAAATACTGGTCGGTATCTCTAAGGATTATGAAGACAAGGGTTTTGGATATGTGTTAAACGAGGCATGGAAACATGGTGGACTGGAATACACCTTTTATAACCTTTTGAGTTTTAGATTTGGGTATTTTTGGGACGAAGAAGGTGCAAGGAAAGGAATAACCTATGGCGTAGGGTTCCATATTGGCAATTTCAGACTTGATGTTTCAGATGACAGTAAAATATATAGTTTCAATAATAATGGTGCTAATCTAAGATATGCCTTAACTTATTCAATGCCTCTTGGACCTAAAAAAGAGGAGAAAAGGAATGAAAAAAGCAAGAAGTAGTATCCTTCTTGTTATTCTGCTGTTTGCTGGCTGCGTTTCAAAAAATACAAATAGGACTGTATTCTGGCATGCTATGGGAGGTCCCCTCGGGGAGGCGCTTTTGAATATAGTTAATAACTATAACGCACAGGTGCCGGATTCTTTGAAAATAGTTCAGGTTAACCTTGGTAATTATTCAACTTTATCCCAAAAAATTATGGGGGCTGTGGCCTCTTCAAGACCCCCCACATTTTCACAGGTATATGAGTCGTGGACATCTGAATTAATGGATGCCGGGAAAATAGTGCCAGTGGAAGAGTATAAGGACATGATACCAGATAGTTTGCTGGAAGATATATTTCCACCTTTAATAAAGGACAATACATGGAATGGTAAACTTGTTACATTCCCTTTTAATAAAAGCGTGCCTGTTTATTACTATAACAAAGACCTTTTCAGGGAATACGGAATAGATTCTTTTCCAAGAACATGGCAGGAATTCAGAGAAGTAGCAAAGAAACTTACTATTGATAAAGATGGAGATGGAAAACCTGACATCTATGGTACTGCTTTTGTAATAGATGTCTGGATGTTTGCAACGTTGCTTTACCAGAAGGGTGGTCGGCTCATAGTTAATGATTCAGCTGTTTTTGATTCAAAAGCCGGTGTAGAGGCTTTGCAGTTTCTCTATGACCTTGTGTATAAGGACAGCTGTGCCTACATAACGACAGGATATAAGCATCAGGATGATTTTGCTGCTGGAAAGGTGGCCATGGTATGGGGTACAATAGTGTCTTACAGCTTTATGAAAGATAAGATAGACTTTGACCTTGGTGTTGCAAGGATTCCCATGGATGCAGTAACCAAAGACAGTACAGTTATTGTATCAGGCACAAATGTAACGCTTTATAGAGATGTTCCGGACTGGCAGAGAAGAAATGCCATAGAGTTCATAAAGTATTTTTTGAGGCCGGAAAATCAAGCTTACTGGTCAGTTCATACAGGATACCTTCCCCTGACAAAGAGTGCTTTTGAGCAACCTGAGATGAAAAAATTCTTTGAAGAAGTGCCCGGAATGGAGGAAGCCATGAAACAGGTGGCCTACTGTGATTTTGAGCCAAATAATCCTGCATGGTTTACAGGAAGACGGTATCTTTCAACAGAAGGACTTGAATATGCCCTTAGAGGTGTGTTGCCTGTAGATAAAGCTCTCAAAAGAGCAGCAAAAATAATCAATCTCGAGCTTAAACGTAAAAGAAAACATTGACAATTCGTTTAAAAATGTGTATAAAATAGGAGGTTAAGAGGCATGAGTAAAAAGCTTACAAAGGAAGAATTAAGACATGATCCGGTTGCTGAGGCGATAGAGAAGTTTTTTAATGACATATTGCATTTCAGACCAACTGACAGGCAGAAGAAAATAGGCGGTATAGTCTTACTGATACTCGTTCTTCTGGGTGTCTATTATTATTCAACAAAGCCAAGGTACAATTCTCAGGCTCAGCTCATGTTAATTCAGGTGATGAGCAGCCTGAGCAGTGTCTCACCTCAGGATACAAATTCCACTCAGGTATTGAGGCTTTTGAATGAAATAACTACCAGATACAACGGCACAGTTTCGGCCAAGAGGGCACTGTACTATACAGGACTTTATTATTTTAAGATGAACAATCTTGATAGTGCAGAGCAGTATTTCAATAGTTTCCTTTCACGTGGAGTGAAAGACCCACTTCTTCAGGCATCAAGTCTTGCATACCTCGGAAGCATAAGTATAGCAAAAGGAGACCTGGAAAAAGGATATACATATCTTGTTGAGGCATCTAAGAAGGCCCCACTTAAAACATTAAAGGCTTATTATCTTTACAGGGCAGCAAAGCTTAAAGAGTCTGAGAAGAAGTATGAGGAAGCATATGTCATTTTGAAGAAGATTAAAGAGGAGTTTCCAGAGTTTAACCTTGGAACTCCGGGAGATATTGATGAAGAAATGAAAGTATTGAAAAATTTAATGGAGGTTAAGAAGGGATAGTATGGATAGGTTTACTCAGGGAGCCAGAAAGGCTATAGATTTTGCAAGAAAAGAAGCAGAAAAACTGCTTCATACGTATGTTGGGACAGAGCATCTACTTCTGGGCTTACTACGGGTTGAAGATGGGATTGCTTACAGCATCCTGACCTCTCACAATGTCACGCTTGAAAAGGTAAGGAAGCTGGTACAGAAAGAACTTTCATCCACTCACGTGTTTCCACCTCTTGCGTTGCAAGACCCTCTACCTCTCAACAAGGAGGCGGCAAAGGCAATTACAAACGCAGAGGAGGAAGCAAGGAAATTGGGGAAAAGCTACATAGGCACGGAGCACATACTTCTTGGAATATTGAGAGAAAAGGATACATTTACCAGCAGAATACTCTCAGGCTTTGACATAAGTTACGAGAGTGTGATGGAGCAGCTTATAAGCAGTGAGGATTTTGCTGACGGTTCTCAACGGGAGAAGCCCAGAAAGCTCAAGAATCTTGAGGCATTCTCCCTTGACCTTACTCACCTTGCAAGAGAAGGAAAACTTGACCCTGTGATAGGCAGAGAGAAGGAAATAGAGCGTGTTTTACAGATACTTGCAAGAAGAAAGAAGAACAATCCTGTTTTAATTGGCGAACCGGGTGTTGGGAAAACGGCAATTGTGGAAGGTATTGCCCAAAAGATTGCGAGGGGTGAAGTGCCAGATGCTTTGCTGGACAAGAGAATTCTTGCACTTGATCTTGCTGCAGTGGTGGCAGGGACAAAGTACAGAGGGCAGTTTGAGGAAAGACTGAAGGCTATTGTTAATGAAGCCACACAGGCTAAAGAGGTTATTCTTTTCATTGATGAGATTCATACCCTATCAGGCGCTGGAGCAGCTGAGGGTGCACTTGACGCATCCAATATACTTAAACCTGCTCTCGCAAGAGGTCTTCTTCAGGTAATTGGCGCCACTACCCTTGAGGATTACAGAAAATACATTGAAAAGGATGGGGCACTTGAGAGAAGATTCCAGCCGATAATTGTTGACCCACCTACAGTTGAGGAAACCATTGAAATACTCAGAGGTCTTAAAGAAAAATACGAGCAGTTTCATGGGGTAGTGTATTCTGATGAAGCCATTGAGGCTGCTGCACGCTTATCTGACAGATACATTGTGGGTAGATTCCTGCCTGATAAAGCAATAGATGTTCTTGATGAAGCCGGTGCAAAGTTGAAGTTAAGTTCTGTAGCGTCAGATGAAAAACTTGAAGAGTGGAAAAAGGAGCTTGAAACAGTAAGGAGATATAAAGAAAGAGCGGTTAAGAATCAGGAGTATGAATTAGCAGCGCATTACAGAGATAGAGAAAAAGAGCTTAAGGTACTCATTGCAGAGAGAAAGAGAAAGCTCCATAGAGAGGGAAAGGCACCTGTTGTTAAGAGAGAGCATATAGCAGAAATCATATCTCTGTGGACCGGTATTCCTGTGAGCAGGCTCTCCCAGACCGAGCAGGAAAGACTCCTTCACATGGAAGAAGAGCTTAAAAAGCGTGTTGTGGGACAGGATGAGGCAATTAACGCCCTTGCTCGTGCCATAAGAAGAGCAAGAGCGGGAATAAAGGACCCGAGACGTCCCATAGGTTCATTTATTTTCCTCGGTCCCACGGGGGTTGGAAAAACCGAAACAGCCAAGGCGCTTGCTGAGTTTTTATTCGGAGATAGAGATGCTCTTATTGAGGTTGATATGTCGGAATACATGGAAAAATTCAATGTGTCAAAGCTGATAGGTGCACCTCCGGGGTATGTTGGATATGATGAGGGCGGACAGCTTACTGAAAAAGTCAGGAGGAAGCCATATTCAGTGGTACTATTTGATGAAATAGAAAAAGCCCATCCTGATGTGTTTCATTTACTTCTGCAGGTGCTTGAAGAGGGTGTTTTAACGGATAACTACGGTAGAAAGGTAAGTTTTAGAAATACTGTAATCATATTTACCTCCAATATTGGCACGAAATTTTTAAGAAGGCAAACGCAACTTGGCTTTAAGGAACAGAAACTTGAAGTTAAAGACAGGTTTACAAGGGACTATTTGCTTTCCGAACTTAAGAAGACTGCTCCACCTGAGTTTTTAAATAGAATTGATGAGGTTATAATATTCAGATCACTTTCCAGAGAATCCTTGAAGAAAATAATTGACATCCTTCTTAATGATTTGAGGAGAAGACTCAAAGATAGGAAGATTGGGTTTGATTTAACTGATGAGGTTAGGGATTTTCTTGTAGAAAAGGGTTATGATGAAGAGTATGGTGCAAGACCGCTCAGAAGAGTAATAAGGAAGTATATTGAAGAACCGCTTTCAGAAGCTATATTGAGGGGCAAGATAAAAGAGGGTAGCAACGTTGTGGCAAAAGTTAAAGGTGATGCCATAGTGTTTGAACCTGAAAGAAAGATAGAGACGCTTCACAGGGAATAAATAGTTATGTTGATAGCCTTTCTTGTTTCCTTCGTAATAAGAACCGTGAGTTTTTCAGGTGCAATGTGCAACCGCACCGATTTTTACCGTACATTTACAGGACTAAGAGAGGACGTTGATATATCCTATCCGGAAATTGATAAAGCGATAAAAGACCTTATAAAGCATAACTTTGCAGAGCAGGTGAGAGTGAGAGCGGTAAGAAATGGAGACTCCCTTGATATCTATCTATATATTACTGAGAATCCCAGAGTGGATAGTATCATATTCAAGGGCAACAGGAAGGTCAAAACTTCGGAACTTACAAAAGACCGTACTAAAGAGGTTGGCACTGGTGAAAATACAGAGGAAAAGGTTATAAAGCGTTTTCCCCTTCACAGGGGTGACCCAGTTTCCGATGCTCTTCTTGAAGAAACAGTAGCGTACATAAAAGATATTTATACAGAGAAAGGCTATCCCTATGCAGAGATAAGTTATTCTTATAGAAACAGAAAAGGATGTCTCACGGATGTGGTTTTTGAGATTAACGAAGGTCCTAAAGCGCGCATAAAAAAGGTTGAAATCTTTGGTAACACCGTATTTAAAGATAAAAAGCTGATTGCAAAGATGAAGAATAAGCCACGTGGCTTTTTGAGGTCGGGCAAACTTAAAAGAGAAGAACTTCAGAATGATATGAAGAAAATAGAGGAGTATTATAGAAATCGTGGATATATGAATGCCCGTGTTGATTCGTTTAAGGTGGATAGAAAAGGAAAGGACATCTATATAAGGATATATATTACAGAGGGAAAGAAGTATTATGCCGGTAAGGTGAGATTTGAAGGTAACAAATTGTTTAAGAGCAGACTTTTGAACCTCTTATGGGTTCTACGGCCAAAAGCGGTATATTCTCAGAAGAAATTAGAAAAGAGTCTTGAGAATATTCAGTCACTTTATGCTGATTCCGGGTATATCTATGCAACTGTATATCCGCGTGATAGTGTACGGGGCGATACGGTTGATTTCATCGTTTATATCAATGAGGGGGTTAGGGTCAGAGTCAGGAAAGTCAATATCAAAGGTAATACAAAGACCTTTGATGAAGTTATAAGAAGAGAGCTGTATCTTTTCCCCGGTGAGTATTTTTCAAGAAAGATGGCCATAAGGTCTCAGCGGAACCTCTATTACCTCAATTATTTCAGTAATGTCTCAATGGATTTTTCAGAGACGTCAGATTCTTCTCAAATAGACGTGACATTCAAAGTGGAGGAAAAATCAACAGGCCAGCTTGGACTTGGAGCAACATATTCTGAAATAGATGGATTATCTTTTTATTTTCAGATTCAGGAGCCAAATTTCCTTGGAAGAGGCCAGACTGTAGGTGGTATTGTTGAATATGGCGCTCAGAGACGAAATGTATCTCTGAATTACACGATTCCGTGGATTGGAGGAAAGAGACGGTCTTTCTCTGGAGCAGTGTATTATACAACGAGATATTTACCTTCCTATACTGAACAAAAGGAAGGGTTCTCTCTGGGGTATCGTCAGAGAATCATAAGTGACTTCAATTATCTTGGTTATGGCTACACCCTTGAAAGGGTTACTCTCAAGGATATTCCTGACGAGTTAAAATCATTGCCCGAATTTGAGGAGTGGACACAGGAAAAGCCTGTTCTAACCTCTGCCATTACACTGACATTCACAAGAGATACACGGGACAGGTCTTTTAATGCAATGAATGGAGAAAGAACTGTTGTAACAACCAAACTTGCAGGCGGTCCACTCATGGGGGATGCCAATTTTGGAAAGCTTACTGTTGAAAGGTCACAGCTCTTTAACTACAGGAGGAAAATAATACTTGCTCTGCGTGGATTTACAGGCAGTGTGGTTGGACTTTATGCGGCTGAAGACGTGCCATTCAATGAAAGGTTTTTCCTTGGAGATGTTGGAGCGTTTGGATTGCGAGGATATGAGCTCAGAAGTGTTGGCCCCCATGAAAATGGTGTGAACGTAGGTGGACGGGTTTTTCTGATTGGTACAATGGAATTGAGGTATAGATTCAGTGAAAGTACCTATGGACTTTTGTTTTTTGATGCCGGAAATGCATGGAAAAACTCATCTTACATGCGTCCTTTTGTTCTAAAAAAAGGTGCAGGTATTGGAATAAGAATGGAAATGCCCATGCTGGGCATTGTTGGATTTGACCTTGCCTATGGGTTTAATAACAATGGAGGCAAGTGGGTTCCCCATATTCAGTTCGGCACTCAGTTTTAATTTGAAAATGGAGGAGAGGCATGGAAAAGGGGCAAAAAGACATTGCCGTTTGTTTTCCCTTCAAAAAAGAAAACGTGGAAGATTTCAAAAATAATATAAAAGAGGCTCTTTCTCATGAAAGAGTGGGGCATGTAATTCTGGTAGGTTATAATGAAAATGAGACTTACAGAGGTATATCTGATTTTATAAGCACGCTTAAAGCAGAGGAAAAAAGCAGAATATCACTTATAATACAGAAGAGACTTGGAACAAAAAGACGAGCGGGTAAGGGTGATGGGATGAATACTGCAATTCAATATTTTGTTGAGAGAGGAAAAGAGAAATTTCTGCACTTTTACGATGCTGATATAAAGTCCTTTTCCAGAACATGGATTGATAGGGTACAGCTTAGGCTTGATGAAGGATACCATGTATCAAGATGCTTTTTCCCGAGAGCCTATACAGATGCAATGGTTACATGGAATATTACGAGAACCGGCTTTGCGTATGTGTGGCCACATACAATTCTTCCCGATATAGAGCAGCCACTTGGAGGAGAACTGGGGTTTACACGAGAAGTTGCAGAACGACTGGCAAAAGATAAAATTGTTTTAGAGGCGAGTGACTGGTCCATAGATACAGCTTTGACTATATCTTTTGCAAGATATGGGGTTAAACTGTATGAGGTTTATATTAAAGAGGGAAAGCACCATAAACTCTATGGCAAACTCAGTGACCTTGAAACCATGACTGTGGAGTGCTTTGATTTTATACGGGAAAATAAAAACCTCAGGATAGATACGGATAGAATGGTTTACCATAAAGACAATACAGTGGAGGTTCCACAGGAATACAAGACCCGTATAGCCTTTGATATAGATGGTACTATAAGAGAGTTTAAAGAGGGGTGGACCGAGAAGATGAAGTCATTGCTTTTAGAGTACTTCCCCTCCCATATAAGAGAAAGGGTATCAAAAGCAATTTCTGATGGAGATTACGATTTTATGAATCCGACACTATGGTATGAGTCCTATGAGATATTTATGAAACATTTTGACCCTACCATTGAAGAATGGAGAAAGCTTCTTTTTAAACTCTGGGTTTTAAGGGTTCTAAATCATACAAAACTTGCTCTAAAAGACCCCGATGCGTCATTAAGAAGTTTAAAAGAGATGATTGAGCTTTTCAGAGCACGTGCTGGAGTAAAAAATAGACATTTCTGATACTCTTTCTTTTATATCCTTGGTATGGCAACAACTCCCACAGAATCAGGACCTGTATAGGCTCCTATTACCGGTGAAGCCCATGTTCTGAAAACAGTATGTGCTGAGAATCTGCTTATGACGAATTCTTCAAGTTTTTTCATTCCCTCTTCAAAAGCAAAGTGAGTAAATCCAAAGTCATATGTCCAGGTTTTCCTTAAAGATTCCTCAAGCATTTCTCCCATTTTTCTAATTGCCCTGTCCAGACCCATGATTTTCTCCTGGGCGTATAATGCTCCCTGCTCATCAAAGGTTAATATAGGTTTTATTTTGAGGTAGGTTCCAATGGCGCCGCTTATTTTACCTATTTTTCCACGCTTTATAAGGGATTTCAGATCGCCCACCACGAGGAGATACTTTGAGTAGGAAACCAGTTTATTGAGGTATGAAACTATTTCTCGTGGAGAGTATCCTTCCTCTGCTTTTTCTCTTGCTCTTATTGCCAGAAGAGTCTCACCTAAGGATGCCATTCTTGAGTCAAATACGAATATGCTTTCACTCTTATCTTTATAAGATTTCTGGGCAAGCTGGGCAGCTCCAAATGTACCTGAAAGACTGGACGAAAGTGTGATTATCAAAACGTTTCTGTATTTCTCAAATGCCCTATCAATAGCCTGTTTGAAATCATTGGGTGAGGGTTGTGAGGTTTTAATTTCGTGTTTTCCTTCAAGAATTATTTTTGTAATCTCTTCCCTCGTTATGTCAACGCCTTCCCTGTATGGCGTTCCATCAATAAATACGGTAAGTGGCACTATGTAAATGTCCTTTTCCTGAGCTGTGTCTATGGGCATGTCAGAGGCAGAGTCCACAACTATTCCCAGTTCCTTTTTCTGAGCCTCCTGATTCATCTGAATCATGTCGTCTATTTTCTTCTTTATTATTCGTCCTTCTTTTTTCAGAACATCAAACACTTTATCCGGCCAGTTGGTATGAACGTGAATGTGAAACAGTTTCCCTGCTCCCATTACAATAAGAGAACTTCCAAGGGCGGCCAGAAGTATTTTTAATTTTTTCTGAGAAAGGTTTTCGCCTTCAATAACAGCTTCGGTGCAGTATCTCTCTTTAATTTCTTCCTGCTCTATATAATCGCTTTTCTTTTGCTCGTCTTCAAAGTCTATATCCGGTATTTCATAATGTCCGTCTTTAAAATATCTGTAAAGCCCTTCAATTAATAGAAAATAGCCAAAGGCACCTGCGTCAATTACCTCTTTACCTTTCAGCCTGAGCATGGCCTTTTTTGTCTTTTCAAGTGATTTCAAAGTCTCGTGATATACGTCTTCAAGAACATCAACAAATGTATCGTGTCTTTTAGCGGATTTTAAAGCCGCATTGGCAGAATCCCGCATAACGCTCAAAATGGTTCCCTCTACAGGATTTTCTATTGCCCTGTAGGTATTATCAACAGCCTGTTTCAGGGCTTTTGCAAACTCCTTTCCAGTCAGTGATTCTTTTCCTTTTATAGCCTCCTGAAACTCTATGAAAAATTGAGATAGAATAACTCCGGAGTTACCTTTTGCCTCCAAAACAAGAGATTCTGAAAATCTTTTGACAACTTCACACAGTTTGAGCTGTTCACCTGCTTCTATGAGTATGGGTGCTGCTCCCTTCAGGGTATGTGAAAGGTTAGAACCGGTATCTCCATCAGGTACCGGGAACACATTGATTGAGTTCAAAAATTCCCTTCTTTTCAAAAGGTTTGCAATTGCAGTAAGTATACCCTTTGCAAAGTCCGGTCCTTTTAGTATTTTTTTCTTCTCAGTCATAAGTATATTCTAAAAGTAAATTCTTGACTGGTCAAAGGGGTAGGATTATTATGATGTAACTATGAGAAAATGGGTTGAACTTTTGTCAATTTTACCAGAGCTGAGACATCCGAATCTTCTCGGTCATGGCTACAGGGTAGCGGAGTACACAAAGAAAGTTGCTCAGGCCATGGGTGTTTACAGCGATGAGCTATACTATGTAGCCTTTCTGCATGATATAGGAAAGATTATAATTCCAGAGATGGTGCTTACCAAGACACGTAATCTTGAGACTGAAGAGATTGCTATTATGAAAGAACACCCGGTTTACAGTGAAAAGCTTATTGGAAAAATAGATGCACTTAAAAGTTATGCGCAGTGGGCAAGATGGCACCATGAGTATGTCAATGGAAAGGGGTATCCTGATGGTATTCCATCTCTCTCATTACCACTTGAAGTTCGGATTCTGGCTGTGTGCAATGCTTATGCTGCCCTTACAGAAGATCGTCCTTATCGTAAAGCTTTTACCTCAAAGGAAGCCAAGGCTGAACTTAAAAAGTCCGTTGGTTCAAGGTGGGATGCGGATGTGGTGGAGGTTGCCTGCAGGGTATTAAAACCCATTAAATTTGATACAACCGATTATGAAGATATTATTAAAAGGGAAAAGAGACTGTACGCTCCTATCCTCAGATTGCAGGCGATTTACCGCATTGGTGAGGAAATAAAGAATCTCTCCGATGTTGAGAATTTCTTCAGAAGGGTACTTCTCATTATAAAAGATGTTTTGAAGATAGAGGGTAAGTATTTTCTTCTTGTGCCAGAAGGAAATAGTCTGAAGGTGGTGGCACAGGTTGGAGCAAACGAAAATGTTGTTGGTTTAAGGATGCCGACTGATAAGGGGCTTTCCACTTACGCTTTTAAACACAGGGTGCCTGTTATTTCCAACGACGTTTCCAGAGATTTGAGATTTTATCCCACTCCCGGGGAAGATGTAAAGTCAGAGATTGCCATACCCGTAATCATAAGAAATAAGGTGGTGGGTGTGATTGACATAGAATCCAAAGAAAAAGATTCCTTCTCAATGTATGACAGACAGTTCATAGAGGCCGTTGCAGGTACGATAGCGCCTGTTCTTCAGGCAGCAGAGGTTATGCTGCGTCTTAAGGAGCTTGCTTTTATTGATAGTTTGACAGGAGCATACACATATGCTTATCTTGAAAACGAGTTTGAAAGGCTTATTTCAACAGCAGATAGAGACCGAAGAAAATTTGCACTTGTCTTTATTGACCTTGATTCCTTAAAGAGGGTAAATGATACCATGGGTCACCTCTATGGTGACAGACTTCTAACATTACTTGTGGAAGTGTTTAAAAGGAACCTCAGAAAGTCCGATTTTATTGTGCGGTACGGAGGCGATGAATTTATAGTTATACTGTGGGGTTCTGATAGAGAGGAGGCAGTAAGCACCATAGAAAGGATAAAGGAAATATTTGAAAAGGAAAGCCTTGAAAAGATAGGTGGGGAAACTGAAAAGCCCCATTCCTTTTCCTATGGGGTTGCCATTTATCCAGAGCATGGCAAAAAACTTACAAAGCTCATTAAAGAGGCCGATAGTGAAATGTATAGATTTAAAGCTTTGAGAAAAGGACTTTTATAAGGTTCATAGATTTAAAAAACACCTGTTTTCCTTTAACATAAAAACACCTAACGGGAGGAATAAAATGGATAAGAAGCCTCGGATTTTGTTTGTGGACGACGAAGACAACATAAGATTGCTCTACAAAACAACATTTACCAAAGAAGGGTATGAGGTACTGCTTGCATCAAGTGGAGAAGAAGCTTTAGAGATACTTCAAAAGGATAGGGATATAGACCTGATAGTTCTTGATATAAAGATGAAAGGTATGTCAGGACTTGATGCCCTTCAGAAAATTGTGAAGGAAGAACTCAAGATACCTGTTATTCTGAGTACTGCTTATGTTTCCTATCAGGAAGATTATATGTCCTGGTTTGCTGATGCCTACGTGGTTAAACAGGCAGATCTCACAGAGCTTAAAAACGAAATTAAAAGGCTTCTTTCGGAGAGAAAAAAATGAAAGCCTTTGTAATGGCAGGTGGGTTCGGGACCAGAATAAGGCCCCTTACCGTAAATATTCCAAAACCCATGCTTCCTCTTGTAAATCGTCCTGTCCTGGAGCATATAGTGAAACTTCTTAGAAGACATGGTATAACTGATATCGTTATGCTCCTTTATTATCACCCAGAATATATCAAGAACTTTTTCGGCGATGGAAGTGATTTCGGAGTGAGGATAAACTATGTTATACCAAATAAAGACCTTGGAACCGCTGGTGCTGTAAGGTTTGCAAGGGATAGATTTCCTGATGACCTTTATCTTATCATAAGTGGTGACCTTCTCACTGACTTTGAACTTTCAGAAATGCTTGATTTTCACAACAAAAAATCTGCTGATGTTACCATCGGTCTTACCAGAGTGGATAATCCACTTCAATTTGGTATAGTTATTACAGATGAAGAGGGTAGAATAATTAAGTTTCTGGAAAAGCCCACATGGGGAGAGGTATTTTCTGATACCATAAATACCGGTATTTACCTTCTTACCGACGAGATGATTGAAAGGATACCACAGGATGAGGAATATGATTTTTCAAAGAATCTCTACCCAGCACTTCTGAATGAAAAGAAAAGGTTGTTTGGTTTTATATCAGAAGGGTACTGGAGGGATATAGGAGACCCTGATTCATACAGACTGGCAAATTACGATATTTTAAATGGTATGGTTAACGTTGAAGTGCCGGGAAAGAAGCTTGACCTTGTAGGAAGGGATGTTCGTATCGGGGAGGATGTGGTTTTGGGAAAGAATGTAAACTTTCAGGGTACCATTATCATAGGTAATAATACCAGGATCGGCAAAAACTCCAAGATAAGGCTCTCGGTTATAGGCAATAATTGTGTAATAGAGGACGATGTTGTTCTTGATGGTGCAATACTCTGGGATAATGTTTATCTCAAAAAGGCCACAAAAATTGAGAAAGCAGTTTTAATGAATGGAGTCTATGTTGAGGAGAATGTTCATATTCAGGAGGGTGCGGTTATAGGGGATGAGTGCAGAATAGGAAGGGAGTCTGTTGTTAAAGAGGGGATAAAAATATGGCCGAGTAAGAAGATAGAGCAGGGTTCAGTTGTATCTTTTAACCTTGTATGGGGTGAGAAATGGAAAAAGGCACTGTTTCAGGGTTCATTTATAAAGGGGCTTACAAATATTGAGCTTACGCCTGAAATGACCACCAAACTTGGTTCTGCATACGGAACAGTGTTACCGAGAAATGCAACCATCTTACTGGGAAGGGATGCACATCCTGCCTCAAGAATGCTTAGAAGGTCATTTATGGGTGGACTTGCGTCCACGGGAGTGCAGGTAAAGGACGCACAGAACATTCCAATACCTGTTTTAAGATATAAACTTCAAACTTTTGGTGAGATGGGAGGCGTTTACTTCAAACAGTCTCCCACTGAGCCTGAATCCACAGAAATCTATTTCTATGACTCTAATGGTGTTGATATATCAGGTTCTGAAGCCAAATCCATAGAAAGAATTTATTACAGGGAAGACTTCAGGCGTGCCCATCATTATGAGGTGGGAAGTATTAGCTTTGAAACAAGGCTCTGGGATTTTTATGAGGAGGGATTTAAAAAGGCTCTTAACACAGAGCTAATAAGGCAACGGAAGTTTAGAATTGTTCTTGACCTCTCAAATGGAACAACCGCCCCAAGATTTTTGTACATGATAGAGGAGCTTGTTGAGGATGTAGTTACACTCAATTCTTACAGTGATTACAGGAAGATTTCTAAGAGTGAAGAGGTTATCAAAAAGAGGCTCATAGAACTTGGGAAGATAGTAAAATCTCTCAAATTTGACGTCGGATTTTATCTTTATCCCAATGGCGAGAAGATTATTGTTGTGGATAACAGAGGCAATGTTATAGAGGGTATTGACCTTCTGGTTTTTGTCTCCATGCTTACCCTTTCCTATGGCGAACATGGTGTCATTGCAGTGCCACCCTATACTCCTAAAATTGTGTTTGAAGAAGGCGAGAGAATGGGCTTTGAAGTAAGACCTATTGCAACAAATCCAAGAGTTATGGCGCAGGAGGCAAAGACACCGGATATGAAACTTGTAGCATCGGGGAATGGCGCCTTTATTTTTCCGGAGTTTCAGATAGCAGAAGATGGTATGTTTGCAATCGGTAAAATACTGGAAATGCTTGCAGGAGTTGGAAAGGATATCAATGGCTTTTACAGTGATTTAAAGAGGCCATATTTTATACATGAAAAGGTCGCCTGTCCGTGGGATAGAAAAGGAACTGTTATGAGAAAGATGAGTGAACTTGCTCATGGAGAGGAAGCCTCATTCCTTGATGGTATCAAAATAGTGTATAAAGATTCGTGGGTGATGATTCATCCAGATGAATTTGAGCCTTACTTTCATGTGTTCGTGGAAGCACTGAACAGAGATGAGGCTGAGAAACTTCACAGGGAGTATGTGAAAAGAATAAAGCAATGGATAAAGTAAAGATTCTGTTTTTGTTTCATATGCACCAGCCCGTTTATCGTATAAGAAAGGACGGAAAGAATGTTTATCTCATGCCATGGGTTTATATGCACGGAATAAGAGAATATTACGATGTGGCACGTGTGATAGAAGACATTGATAACATAAAGCTCACCATTAATTTTGTTCCGAGCCTCATTGAACAGCTCAACGATTATATAAATAACGATTTTGAGGATGTGTTTCTACAACATTTCAAAAAGGATGCTGAATCACTTTCTTTTGAAGAGAGAGTATTTATTCTGAAAAACTTCTTTTCTTTAAATTACAACACGAAGCTCAAAAACTCAAAGCGTTATTTGTATCTTCTGGACAAGAGGGGTAGTCCCTATGATATAGAAAAAAAGGTTAGCAGGTTTACCACGAGTGAGATAAGGGACCTTCAGATTCTGTTTTATCTTTATAACACCTCTGTTTATGCAATAAAAGAGTTTCCAGAGCTTGGTGAGTTAAAAAGAAAAGATTACGGATACAGCGAGGAAGACAAGACTGTGGTTTTAGAAGTGCATAAAACTTTACTTTCTCGTATTGTGCCTCTTTATAGAAAATTGCAGGAAGAAGGCAAGATAGAAATAACATTTACACCCTATGCGCATCCGATCTCACCTTTACTTATAGACTCATCCTGTGCAGAAGTTTCAAATCCATATACTCGTCTCCCTGAAACAAGGTGGAGGTTCCCGAAAAATGCAGAGAGGCAACTTTTACTTGGTATGGATTACATAGAGTCCGTATTCAAAAAAAGACCTTCAGGGATGTGGCCTGCTGAGGGTGGTGTTTCTGAAAAATTTATTAATCTTGCCCGGGTGCATGATGTAAAGTGGGTGGGTACTGATGAGGGTATACTGGAAAAATCTCTGGGATACGTAATCCGCAATGGAGACTTTCCCTCAGAAATTTACAAAATATATGAGTTTAATGGTGTCAGGATTTTATTTAGAGATAGGGAACTGTCTGATAGCATAGGCTTTGATTTATACAGATTGAGTAAGGAAAAAGCAATTTCTTATTTTATGGACAGGATAAGAAACATTGTGTTGCATGGCGGAGAGGTTGTAAGTATTATTCTTGATGGAGAAAACCCCTGGGAAAACTATAAAGACGGTGGAGTACCCTTTTTGAAGAAACTATTTTCAACACTTGAAGCTTCAGGTATGGTTGAGTTTGTGACGGGAGAAGATTTACTGAACCATGAAAGTAAAAAACTTGTGAGGTTACACCCGGGGTCATGGATAAGGTCAGATTTCACCACATGGATAGGACATCCTGAAAAAAACAAAGCATGGGAATACCTGGTTCGCGTAAAGAACGAAGTCAAAGATAGTTTAAAAGAGCAAAGTCATGCAGAGATGGAGCTTATATATGCTGAAGGTTCGGACTGGTTCTGGTGGTATGGAGATGACAATCCCACGTTTTATGCTGAGACATTTGATGTACTATTTAGAGAGCATCTAAAAGAGATTTACAGAAAATTGGGCAGAAATGTACCGGGATTTCTTGATGTACCAGTACGCGTGACAAGAAAGAGAACATATGTAATAGAGGAGGAGAGTGATTTTATTTCTCCTACTCTTGATGGTAAAGTAACCAACTTCTTTGAATGGCTGGGTGCTGGTGTTATTGACCTTGAAAGCGGACAGGGTGGAGTAATGCAAAGGGGTAAATCCTCGCTTACAAGACTCTTCTTTGGAAGAGATGAGAATAATCTTTATCTGAGGGTGGAAGGCGAAAAATCTCTTGAAAGTATGGAAAGTATTATTGGAATAGAGTTTTTTGATATTGAGGGGCACAAAATATTTGAAATTGTTGAAGGAAAATACGGAGATTGTGTGAAGGGTAAAGTATTTGAGTGCTCTGTCCCACTTGGCAAGGTTATGCTTGATGATACAACTGTAGCACTTGCTATAAAAATTATTGTAAAAGAGATTGTTCAGGAGAGATTTCCCGCAAGCGGGTTCTATATTTTGCGACTAATATCCCGGGAGGATGTTGAGGAAAACTGGATTGTCTGAAGGAGGTAAGATATGAAGAATAAAAAGGTCACGCTTCTTCTTGGGCTTCATTCCCATCAGCCAGTAGGCAATTTTGATTTTGTTTTTGAAGAAGCCTACAGGAAGAGTTACCTTCCGTTCATGGAAGTGGCCGGAAAATATCCTGATTTTAAATTCACCGTTCATTTTACAGGAGCTCTGTGGGAGTTTTTTGAGGACAAGCATCCAGAGTTTATGGATATAATTGGAGAAATGCTGGCAAAAAATCAGATTGAGATTGTAATAAGCGGGTTTTATGAGCCAGTTCTTGCTGCCATTCCGGAGATGGATAGACGTCATCAAATAAAAAAATCACTTTCATACATAAAAAAGAAATTTGGAACAAGACCTTCAGGACTCTGGCTTACGGAAAGGGTTTTTGAAAGTGATGTTTTGAAGACGCTTGTTGATATAGGGCTTTCCTATGTTGTTGTGGATGATTACCATTTCCTTCAGGCAGGTATATCAGACAGGAATCTATTCGGCTACTACTATACGGAGTCTGAAGGTAAAAAGATAGGAGTATTTCCCATTAATCAGACTCTCAGGTATCTCATTCCCTTTAAAAAGCCAGAGGAAATTATGGATTATCTTAAATGGGTAAGGGATAATGCCCCCTCTGATGCTGCATGCATTTTTGATGATGGTGAAAAGTTTGGCGTATGGCCTGGCACATTTGAGTGGGTTTATGAAAAAGGATGGTTAAAGGAGTTTATTGAGCTGGTTCTGGCATCAGACTTTGTAGAGACGGATACGTATTCAGGATATATGAAAAAAAGAAAACCATTGGGCAGGGTGTATCTTCCCTCGTCGTCGTATTTTGAGATGGGAGAATGGTCGTTACCATCAGATGTGGCCGTTAAATTCACTGATTTTGTGGACTATCTGAGAAAAAACAGGATGTTTGAAGCCAACAGGATGTTTATAAAGGGTGGAATCTGGAAGAATTTTCTGGTAAAATATACAGAAGCAAACATAATGCACAAAAAGATGATTTTTGTTTCCAATCTGGTCAACTCATATGAGGGAAGCAAAAAGGGCAGGGCACTTTTGCATCTTATGAGGGGACAGGCCAACGATGCTTACTGGCATGGTGTCTTTGGTGGGCTTTACCTTCCACATCTTCGCAGGGCAGTGTATTCAAATCTCCTTACAGCGGAAAAGATGGTCTCTCGTGACATTTTTGTGCGTGATGACATGGATGCAGATGGCTATGATGAGGTTTATATGAAAAATAGCAAGCTTTCTGTAGGCATTACAGCAAAAGATGGAAGTATTTATGAACTTTCCTCCATGGAAAAGGGCATCAATTTTCAGGACACACTTACGCGTAGATTTGAACACTACCACAAGGATGTTGAAGTAAAAGAAGAAGGAAAACAGGATGAGGCAAAATCAATCCATGAGATTAAACGGTATGTGTCTTCTCGTGTCAAAAAGGAAATGGTTTATGACTGGTATGAGCGAAGGTCCCTGCTTTTCCATATATTACCACCTGATACTACCGTTTCTATGCTGAGATATATGAAATTCAGAGAACTGGGAGATTTTGTTAACATGCCGTATAACCTGAGAACAGACAGAGCAAAGAGAACCATCTATCTTCACAGAAATGGAGGAATATATACAGAGAACGGAAATTATCCATTTGAGGTTGCCAAGAAAGTTGTACTTGATGGAAATACAGTGAGTTTTACCCTTAATACAAAAGGCAGGGTACCATTCACTTTACTTTCAGGGGTTGAGTTCAATCTCCATTTTGTAAAACCTGTATTCAGGCTAAAAGATGCAGAGTACCATGGTAATGCGGAGATGTTTGAAGGAAAAGGTGATATGCTTGTTATAGAAGATGAGTATTTTGGTATTAAATTAGAATTTGTGTGTTCAGAGGAATGTGGAATATGGGTTTACCCTGTTTACACTCTTTCCCAGTCAGAGTCTGGAATGGATATGGTGTATCAGGGAAGCAGTATTATATTCACCTATCCGCTTAAACACAAGATATTTAACGTGAGTTTGAAAATGGAGGAATAGTATGCCAGAAATAAGATATGATCCTTTAAGGATAAGGTGGACTATTATAGCCACGGAAAGAGGTAGAAGGCCTCATGATTTCAAAATACCTAAAGAAGAGAAGAAAAAGGGAGCTTTATGCCCTTTTTGCTATGGTCATGAAGACAAAACCCCACCAGAAATCTTTGTGATAACAGACAAAAATGATAGAGAACCCAATACCTCAGGCTGGAAGGTAAGAGTTGTGCCAAATAAATTCCCTGCACTGAGAATAGAAGGTGAGTTTAAAAGAGAGGGAGTAGGACTTTTTGACAAGGTAAGTGGTATAGGTGCTCATGAGGTAATAATAGAGACACCCAAGCATGATTCACACATGGCTGACAGGAGTGTTGAAGAAATAAAAGATGTTCTTGTTGCATACAGGGAAAGGATACGTGATTTGAGAAAGGACATCAGATTCAGATACATTCTTGTTTTTAAAAATCATGGCAGAGAAGCAGGTGCATCTCTTGAACATCCCCATTCTCAGTTAATAGCAACTCCCATGGTGCCAACCGTGGTAACAACAGAGCTTACCGCCTCTCAGGAACACTTTAAGAGAAAAGAAAGGTGTCTCATGTGTGATATACTGGCTCAGGAACTAATGTTGGGAGAAAGGATAGTATGGGAAAACGAACACTTTGTAATCTGGGAACCATATGCCTCCTCCTTTCCCTTTGAAACATGGCTTATTCCCAAAAAGCATTTACACGATTTTGCACTTTTAAATGATGATGAGCTTTACCATGTAGCCTATGCGCTGAAGCAGATGCTTTACAGAATAAAGGTCGTTCTCAATGACCCGCCATTTAACATGATTTTGCATACAGCACCTTCCACCCATGAACGTCCTGGAAGACCGCATTACTGGTCAACAATAGAGTATGACTACCACTGGCATATAGAATTGGTCCCAAGGATCACAAAAATAGCAGGCTTTGAGTGGGGTTCCGGACTTCATATCAACCCCACCATTCCAGAAGAGGCTGCCAGGTATTTACGAGAAGTGGATGTGGATTTTTAAATGGCAAAGAAACTTTTAATAGTAGAGTCACCTACCAAAGCAAGGACGCTTAAAGGTTATCTTGGGCGCGGTTTCAGTGTACTTGCGTCTAAAGGACATATAAAGGACCTTCCAAAGAGTAAAATGGGTATAGACCTTGATGGTGATTTTGAGCCGCATTATATATTGCTGAGAGATAAAAGACCGGTGGTAAAAAAGATACAGGAAGAGGCAAGCCGTGCAAGTGTGATTTATCTGGGAAGTGACCCCGATAGAGAGGGAGAAGCCATAGCACAACATATAAAAGAGGAAATAGAAAAGAAAGTAAAAAATGTTCCCATAAAAAGGGTACTTTTCTATGAAATTACACCCGAGGAGGTAAAAAACGCCATACTAAGCCCCACCGATATAAACATAAACCTTGTAAATGCTCAAAAAGCGAGACGAACGCTTGACAGAATCGTGGGCTACACAATAAGTCCACTTTTATGGAAAGCCATTGCCAAAGGCCTTTCTGCAGGAAGGGTTCAGACTGTGGCATTACGCCTTATATGCGAGAGAGAAGAAAAAATAAATGCCTTTCAGAAGGTAACTTACTATGTTATTCATGGCGTGTTTGAGAAGGATGGAACCAGATTTGAAGCTGTTTATCAGCCAAAGAAGAGGATAGAATCAAAAGAGGAGATTGAAAAGATTCTCAGAGCAATAAAAGATAGCAAGTTCATCGTTGCTGAGTATACTGAGAAGGAAAAATATGTTGCTCCCCCCCCACCATACAAGACTTCCACACTTCAGCAGGATGCATCAAGGTTGCTTGGTTTTTCTCCCAAGAGGACCATGCAACTTGCCCAGAGACTTTATGAAGGCGTTGAGATAGATGGGAAGAGTAAGGGACTTATTACCTATATGAGAACAGACTCACTGAGGCTCTCAGAGAAAGCACTGAAAAAAATAAGGTCATTTTTAAAGTCCATTTATGGAAGTGATTACGTTCCGAAAACTGCAAGGGAGTTTAAAGATAAGTCCAGAAACGTTCAGGGTGCACACGAGGCCATACGACCCACCGACATCTTTCTTACTCCAGAACAACTTGCAGGGAAAATAGACAATGACCTTTTAAAACTCTATACTCTCATATGGAACAGGGCAGTGGCATCGCAGGCAAAGAGTGCGAAAATTCAGGAAACCACCTTCAGTATAGTGCCTCATGGACATGATGATATAAAGTTTCAGGGCAAAGGAACAAGGTTATTATTTGATGGATTTTATCGTATACTCAAAAAAACACCGGAAGATGTTATTTTACCAGATATGAAGAAAGGGGATGTTGTTGATAAAGTAAGCCTCAGTATAGTTGAAAAACATACAGAACCACCGCCGAGATACACCGATGCAACACTTATAAAAACCCTTGAGCAGCTCGGTGTGGGAAGACCATCCACTTACGCCCCAACGATTTCCACTCTCATAGAGAGGAAGTATGTTATCAGGAGAAAAAAGACCCTGTATCCCACAGAATTAGGTATGCTTGTGAAGAAAGTGGTGGTGCCGAGATTTCCTGACCTGTTTGATGTAAATTTTACCGCAAAGATGGAGGAACAACTGGATGAGATAGAAAACGGCAGGGCTGACTGGAAGTCTATTGTAAGGGAGTTTTACGAAAAACTCAAGGTAAAACTTGAGGAGTTTAAAGCAAATATAAAGAAGATTAAGGATGAGGATGCCACGAAGGAGATAGATGAAAGGTGTCCGGTGTGTGGTGCACCTTTAGTTGTGAAGTGGGGTAGATACGGGAAGTTCATTGCATGTTCCAATTATCCAGAGTGTAAGTATACACGTCCCTTAAACGAACCAGAAAAAACGGGTGTAAAATGTCCCGTCTGTGGAGGCGAACTTATAAAAAGAAAAAACAGGAAAGGTCAGACCTTTTACGCCTGTAGCAATTATCCTGAGTGTCGTTTCACACTGAGTCATGAGCCTGTGGCAATTAAATGCCCATCATGTGGATACCCTGTTCTTGAGAAAGTAAAAGGCAAAAAAGGTGTTTACTTTAGATGCCCGAAATGTAAGAAAACGTTTAAACCTGAAGAAATAGAGAAAAAATGATTTTTGCCTTCCTGCTTATTGCATCTCTGGTAAGGATAAACCTTTTCGGTGATTTCATGCCTGCAAACTGGGTGACGGACGTACTTTTAAAAAATCCAGATTCAATTTTTGTCAATATTGATAGTGTACTTAATCAGGCTGATTATAATGTGGTAAATCTTGAATCACCTGCAACGGATACAGGTATTCCATTCCCGAACAAAAAATACATTTACAAATTCCCTCCAGCGTTCATGAAGGTGTTCAAAAAGCATGGTTTGAATGTTTTCCTTCTTGCCAATAATCATATGCTTGATTACGGTATAGATGGAATGTTCTCAACTATAAGGGCAATAAAAGCCCATGGGCTTTTTTACGCGGGGGCAGGAGCAAATCTCAAAGATGCCTCAAAAGGAGTAGTGCTTGAAAAAAACGGGTTCAAAATAGGTATTCTGAATTTTGCCATGACCTTCCCACTTGAGTTTTATGCTGAAAAGAGAAAGCCCGGTATTGCACCCGGCTATCCCGGCAATGTCCTTCCCATGGTGCGAAAGATGAGAAAAAAGGTTGATTTCCTCATAGTAGCATTCCATTTTGGTGCAGAGAAAATGGATACGCCAAAGGAATATCAGATAGAAATGGCACGAAAATGTATAGATAACGGTGCAGACCTTGTATATGGCCATCATCCCCATAGAGTGCAGCCCGTTGAGGTATATAAGGGAAAACTCATAGCATATTCTCTTGGTAATTTCATATTCGGTTCTTACTCAAGGAGTGTAAATGGGGCTTTTATCAGTGTTGAAATTGACTCAGACTCAGTGCATTACAGCATATATCCTTTAAATGTAGACCCCATAGAGACAGGCTTTGCAACAGGTCTCGGGAAAGACTCTACACTTCTTTCTCATTTGATTTCGCGATGTTCTGTGTGCGAGTTGGATTACACCCATGAACGTATAAAAGTTAGCCTTCCGAAATAAATTCGCACATCCATTTTTGAGATCTAAACAACGTGTATTTTCAGAGTTTCCTTGACCGTGCAGGCATGGTTTTCTATAATAAAATACTCACAAAGAAAGGGAGGTGATATAATGTGTGAGTATGCCCGATGCTGTTTGTACCTGGGCAGGCTTTATCTGGATAACTGGTGAATGTGTAAAACAAAAAAAGGAGGTGGATAATTGAAAAAAGCCCTTGGGGTGCATGTAATAATAGAAATGTATGATTGTGATCCTGAAACCCTCAAAAATAAGGATCAGGTTGAGAGAGCATTCCTTGATATAGCAAAAAAATCCAATGCCCACGCCCTCGGTTCATTCTTCCATCAGTTCCAGCCACATGGAGTCTCAGGTGTGGTTATAATAGAAGAATCCCATCTTTCAATACACACATGGCCTGAACATGGTTATGCTGCTGTAGATTATTTCTACTGCTCTGATGATGTTGATATAGATGTGGCTTTAAAACTCTTTGAAAAGTACTTCAGACCGGGACATATGACTGTAATGGAAATGAAGCGTGGAGTTTTCCGCGAGCAGGACATGTACAAATATGCTGATTCAGTTAAGGAAGAAGCATACGTGTAAGGTAGGAAGTGTATGGATAAGGACCCGGACAGTAATTTGTGGTTTGAAGAGCCGTACACTGAAGGTTTAAGATTTCAGTATCGTGTGAAGAGGTATGTGGCAGGTAAAAAGACAATGTATCAGTATGCTGAAATACTTGATCTCTTTGCATTTGGTAGAACCCTTTTTCTTGATGGGAAATTGCAGTCAGCAGAAATAGATGAGCATATTTACCATGATATGCTTGTTCATCCTGCAATGCTTCTTCATCCGGCACCGCGAAATGTCCTTATAATGGGCGGGGGAGAGGGCGCAACCCTGAGGGAGGTTTTAAAACATCCAGTTGAAAAAGTTTACATGGTTGACATTGATGAAGAACTTGTAAAAATGTGCAAAGAGTATCTGCCTTCGTGGCATGATGGTAGTTTTGATGACAAAAGAAGCATTGTTTTATTTCAGGATGCAAGGAAATTTGTGGAAGAATACAGTGGAGAGCCTTTTGATGTGGTTATATCCGACCTTACAGAGCCCGTAGAGGAGGGACCTGCCATATACCTCTTCACAAAGGACTTTTATGAGATACTGAAGGACAGAATGTCGCCTGATGCTGTATTTGTGGCGCAGGCAGGCAGTGCAGAATACCTGTACACAGAGTTTATATCAGCCCTTAGTGCCACATTGAAAGAGGTTTTCCCTGTTGTATTCGGTTATCATGAATATATATTTTCATTCCAGCTCAACTGGGCATTTCTTATCGCTTCAAAGAAATACGCGCTCAATGAGAGAAAAAACGACATGATAAAGCGATTTGCTGCTTTGAAGGACAGGATACACTACTTTACCCCGGAATACTTTTTTGCAAAGACTGTTCTTCCTCCATATATGAAAAAGAGTATGAGAGAAGGTGCTATCATTACAGACAAAAAGCCCTATGTTTGGAAAGCCTGAAAATTTCATAATAGTGTCAGGCAGTGGCAGAGGCAGAACCCACCTTAATGCCTTTGATGCAGCATTACACGATGCTGGTATTTCAAGATACAATCTCATAAGAGTATCCAGCATTTTACCACCAGGCGCAAGGGAGCAAAATTCCATAGCCCTTCCTGCAGGTAGCCTGCTACCAATTGCCTATGGAAGTATTGAAAGCTCCGAGGAAGGCACTCTCATTACCGCTGGCATTTCTGTAGCCATTCCAGAAAATTCCATGGAGCATGGTGTGATAATGGAGTATTCGGGGTATCTCTCAGAAAAGGATGCGGAAAAACTTCTTATTCAAATGGCTGAAGATGCCATGGAAATGAGGGGTATAAAGGTTAAAGAGATAAAGGTGAAAACCATATCAAGGAAAGTAGAAGGTATAGTGTCAGTGTTTGCAGGAGTGGCGCTTTTTTAATGAACCAGTTCTTCACAGAATTCCACGATAAAGGAACGGGTATAATATTCAAAATAAAAAGGGAACTCTTTTCTGCGAAGTCTCCATATCAGGAAATAAAGGTTTTTGAGACAGAAACTTTTGGCAGGATGCTGGTTCTTGATGGTCTTGTGATGCTTACAGAGCGTGATGAATTTGTTTATCATGAAATGCTTGTTCATCCTGCCTTTTCTTTTAAGGAACAGGTTAAAAAGGCTGGGGTTATAGGGGGCGGGGATGGAGGCACTGTAAGAGAGATACTTAAATATCCAGATGTGGAATCTGTTTTGCTCATAGAAATAGATAAGATGGTGGTTGAAGTTAGCGAGAGATACCTTGAGTTTACATCATCCCGTCTGAAAGATGAGAGAGTCAGTATTTACTATGAGGACGGTGTAAAATATTTAAATGAAAGAAATGAAAGGTTTGACCTTCTCTTTGTTGACTCTTCTGATCCTGTAGGTCCGGCTGTTGCCCTTTACTCGCTTGATTTTTATAAAAGCATTAAAAAGAATTTAAAAGATGATGGCATTGTAGTTTTTCAATCTGAATCTCCATGGTATCATCTTGGTGTTATAAAAGAGCAGATTAAGAACCTTAAGAGACTCTTTAAAGAGGTAAAACTTTATCTTGCTCCAGTTCCCACGTATCCAGGGGGATTCTGGAGTTTTACCATTGCCACGGATACGGAACTTGTTGTGAAAAGAGATTATATACCTGAAGGACTGAAATACTACAATAAAAGCATACAGGAACATCTCTTTGCCCTTCCGGAGTTTATAAAAAATGCCATTGGTTAGTGTATTTGGCATACCCTATGAGGGCAGTGAAAATTTCCAGAAAGGTGCAGCACTTGCACCAGGTTTTATAAGGTACCATCTTTCATCTTTAGAATACTACTCTGTTATTCAGGAAAGAGAACTTAAAGAATACCACGACCTTTCAGACTTTTATCCGCCCCTTGATATAAAGGGAAAGTATTTTGCGGATTTTCTTATAGAAAAGTTAAAAGACATAAAACTATTTCCTCCTTTTGTTGCACTGGGGGGAGACCATTTTATTACCTTCCCTCTAATCGTATATTTGAAAGAAGAACTTGACCTTAATTTTACGGTGGTGCATTTTGATGCACACATGGACAGACGTCCTGAGTTTGAAAAAGAGGTTTATAACCATGCAACCTTCATGTATCACGTGGAAAAACTCATTGGCAAAGAGAATGTAATTACAGTTGGAGTTAGAACAAAGGCACCGTGCGAAGAAAAAAGTAAAAATATCTTTTACGCATGGGAAGACTACAGAAATGAGCTTTTGAACATAAAAACTCCAGTTTATCTCACTTTAGACCTTGATGTAATCAATCCATCCGAATTTCCCGGCGTTACGAATCCAGAACCGGGAGGAAAGGGAATAATGGAAATTTTGGATGAGATACTGCTACTTAAAAACATTATGGCAGCGGACATAGTGGAATTTTCACCTCTTATGGACCACTCCACAAATTCAGCCACAAAGGCAGCATTTTTATTCAGGGAGATACTCATAAAACTTCAGCATGAGTTTTAAGTTTTTATGCGATGCTACTGTCCTCAAACTTGCAAAATGGTTGAGATTTCTCGGGCAGGACACAGAATCAACGCATTTTCATGAACCTGATGCACTTTTAAAAATAGCTGATGCGGAAAACAGGGTTATTCTTACGAGAAATACAGAGTTCAATCGCCTTCCTTATAAAAATGTATATGTGCTTGAAAGTGATTTTCTGTTTGAACAACTAAAGGATGTAATAAAGCATTTTAATATCAGAGAACCCCGCATACTTACGAGATGTTCAAAATGTAATGCACCTCTTTTGGACATTCCCCATGAAAATGTAAGGGGTAAAGTGCCCTATTTCACTTATAAGAACTTCAATGAGTTTAAGTTCTGTCCAGTATGCAATAAAATTTACTGGAGAGGTTCACATATAGATTTAATGATAAAGAGGTTGAAGAAGGAGGGAATATGGGAACTTTTGTTTTAACCCCGGATGAAATGAGAGAGATTGACAGATGGACCATAAAAGAGTTTGGCATTCCAGGGTTTACTCTGATGGAATCCGCAGGTAGAGGTATAGTGGAGATAATTGAATCGGAGTGTGAAGGTGATAAGGTAATAGTATGCGCAGGTGGCGGCAATAATGGAGGAGATGGGTTTGTTGTTGCAAGATACCTTTTAAACAGGGGATATAAGGTTCTTGTGGTGTTTACGGGTAAATTTTCAAAACTTAAAGGTGAGGCAAGGAAAAATTATTTACTCTTCAAAAAACTGGGCGGAGAAGTAGTAAAACTTCATGATTTTGACATGGCATATCTGAAAGAGGCTGATATCATTGTGGATGCGATTTTTGGAACTGGCTTTAAGGGTGAGGTAAAGGGGGAGATTGCAGATTTGATAGATGTAATAAACCAGCAGGATGCATGTGTTGTCTCAGTGGATATTCCGAGTGGTGTAAATGGACTTACAGGCATGGTCGGTAAAACCGCTGTTTTGGCAGATATTACGGGAACAATGGCTTTTCCGAAAAGAGGATTGCTTTTGTATCCGGGAAGGTTTTACGCTGGCGAAATCTACGTAATAGACATAGGTGTGCCATACAATATACCGTTTGAACCTCCTTTCAGGCTTCTTGATGAAGAGGAGTTTTATCTTCCCTTTAAACTGGGTAATGAACATAAAGGGAAAAACGGGAAACTTCTGGTTATTGCAGGCTCATCGGGATATACAGGTGCACCGCAACTTGTGGCAGATGCAGCCCAGAAAATAGGTGCGGGATTGGTGTATCTTGCTGTGCGAAAAGAGGTATATACACAGGTTAGCGCTAAAATTATAGACCCTGTGGTAGTTTCATACGAGAATTATAGTGACATAGAAAGACTTATTGGAGAATTTGAGCCTGATGGAGTGGTATTTGGTCCGGGTGTTGGCAGAAGGGATGATACCGTAAACATTTTAAAGATGCTTTTAGCTAAAAAAGATTTGCCCCTGATTGTTGATGCTGATGGCATATGGACTCTTTCTGAATTAAAACATATTGAAAAAAGGGATAAGGTTGCCATTACCCCTCATCCCGGTGAGGCTGCACTTCTTGTTAAATCGCCTCCACATGATATTGACAGAGAAAGGTTTGCGTTTGCATTGAAACTTAGAGAACGAACAGGATTTGAAGTGGTTTTAAAAGGAAATCCCACAATTTTATCAACATCTTATGGAAATTACGTGAATGTTCTTGGAAATGAGGGGCTTGGGAAGGGTGGAAGTGGTGATGTGCTTTCAGGTATAATAGGGGGACTTCTGGTTCAGACAGATGACTTATCCAATGCGCTCCTTGCAGGAGTCTTTATTCATGCACTTTTAGGAGATATTCTGTATGAGGAGATGAATGGTCCCTACTATGTTCCACATGACCTTGTGGAAAACATACATAAAGCAATGGGAGTTTTGAATGATTAAACTGTTCTTATTTGCCACGTTGTATCTTGCAGATTTCTCCCATGTAAATTCTATGCAGTTTACAGGCAGAGGATTTTGTGCTGCAACAGATGGCGGGATTTTTGTTTATGATAACAACGAGGGTATTGTTTCATCCTATGCCACAAAATGGGTTCGTCTTGCCTCTTATGATTCCCGTTCAGGTGAGATTGCGTTTGTTACAAAAGACGGAATGCTTTACGTATATTCTCCTTTTTTTGAATCGTTAAAAAAGGTGGGTATGGTTGGAGGCGTTGTAGGTATGGGGTTTTCAGCAGGTATAATAATGCTTCTTTACAAGAACGGTACCAGGCGATACCTGTCAAAGTTTAACCAGCCTGCGCCCGCTATTTATATAGATACCATGTTTTTAACAAAGCCCCGTTCTCTGCCCCTGTACCTTAAAACAAGGACATATGAAAATCCCTGTCACGTTTTTTCTGAGCCAACAGGTTATGCTGGAGGATATGATCTGGACTATGTTGGTACCAAAGCAAATGGGGTATATGTATTTGACAGAAGAATGAAGAAGTTGAAAAAGAGAGTCTATATAAATATAGAGCCTCCTGTGTATCGGTTAGGTGTAGTGTTTGATACCCTTTACGTGCTTCATGCCGCCGGAGTGACGAAGATCTCTGATGATTATGTAAATTCTCTCTCCACAGACTGTTTTCAGTATGGGTTCAGTCCTGTTGATTTTCTATATATCGGTGAAAGCGTTTTACTTTTAAACAAAAACGGCTTTTATACACTCAGTGACCCGTATTTCTTCACATCTTTTGATGGAGGCTGTGGTGATGCTGTCTGTGCTTTCAATACCGAAACCTATAACTTTATAGCAACCCGAAATTGCATACTTACAGTTAGTGATGATGGTTCTGTAAAGCGCTATTTTACTTCTATCATGCCTATAAAATATGCCACTGCCTCTTTTAATGATATTTATCTAATTGCGAATGGAAAACTCTATACCCTGAAAGATACTGTTTTAAATGAGGTTGATTATGAAAACGAACCCATTTTAACCAATTACATTGTTCAGGGTTATAGTGCCATTTACGTGCCGGCAAGGAGGGGACTATTTATAATTTCAGATAAAAAGATTAATCTTATAAAGAGTCCCTTTAACCTTTTATCCATCCATAGCGGTGTTGCTTCTGATAATTCGGTGTATCTCGCATCTTCAAACAGAGTTGTTATGTACGATTTTGCTCATCGCAACTGGAAGACATTTGATCCCGGTCAACCTGAAGTAAAAGGGATTACAGCCGTTGCAGAGTTTAATAACAGGGTTTATATAGGTTATAATAGGGGGGTGCTTATTAAATGATTGCAAAATGCAATACGAGTTGCATCCTGCAAGTGGAAAATGCGAAATTATCCTTAAAATTGCTTTTAAAATAAGGGTTTGATTTGGCATATAGATTGCTATATAATTAGTGAAGTGAAAAATAAAAACAAACAGGAGGTATTAACATGAGGAAAGGGTTCACACTGATAGAACTCCTCATCGTGATCGCAATCATTGCGATCCTGGCTGCAATAGCCATACCGCAGTTCGCAAAATACAGAATAAGAGCATACAATGGCTCTGCAGAGAGTGACCTGAGAAACGCAAGAACCACAGAGGAAGCATTCTTTGCTGACTGGCAGAGCTATGGCAACACTGGCGGTGTGGTTTCTGCACCTAACCAGGTAACAATCAGTGATGGTACACATACAGAGACATTTAACCTCTCTACAAAGGTTTCTATCACCATACATACAGATGCTAATTATGTGAGTTACACCATGGTGACAAAACACGTAAATGGTGATACCTATTATGGTGCAGATTCTGACGTGCAGGGTATTTACTTTGATAAGGCTGACGGAAATGTCAATGTCCTACTTCAGGATGGTGACTGTCCTGCCTCTGTCGCACAGCAGGATGACTTTAATGGTGTAGCAGGTCCGAGTGGTAACAACTGGGTACTCCAGTAAGAAATATTGTAGAAGCTAAAAAGGGGGCTCTGGCCCCCTTTTTTTTATATCCACATTTTTCAACTTATAATTTAGAATGCGATGAAAATCGTTGAGTTTAAAGAGGTGGAAAAATCCTTCAGGATAAAAGATATTGGTGGTCCCATGCAGAAGGTACTCAGTGGCATATCCTTCAGGGTAAAGAAGGGAGAAATACTGGGTCTTGTTGGGCTTAATGGGCAGGGTAAGAGTACAACTATAAAAATTATGCTCGGACTTTTATTTCCGGATAAGGGTAATGTTAGGGTGTTCGGATCTTATACACATGATGTTAAAATCAAAAGAAGAATAGCATATCTTCCTGAAAACCCTGTGTTTTTTGAAAATCTTAATGCAGTTGAGTTTTTGAGTTTTGTAGGAGGATTGAGAGGGGTAAACAGTAAAAAAATTAAAGACACCATAGAATCTTTAATTTTTAGAGTGGGTTTACAGGGCAGTGAAAAAAAATCCATAAGGAAATACTCAAAAGGTATGGTCCAGAGGCTCGGACTTGCACAGGCGTTCCTTGGTAGTCCAGAATTTGTGATTTTAGATGAGCCGCTTTCCGGGCTTGACCCCCTGGGGAGAAAGATGGCAAAAGAACTCATAATTGAACATAAAAATAAAGGCAAAACAGTATTCTTTACATCTCACATTCTTGAAGACATAGAGGATATGTGTGACAGGATTCTCATTTTAAATCGCGGTAAAATCATAAAGGAAATAGAAAGGAACATGCTTTTAAATAAACGCCTTGAAGATATTTTTGTGGAGGCACTGAACAATGGTGCGGATGCTGTATCTCACGCTTAAAGAGGCTGTTAAAGAAAGGGCATTTTACAGTACATTGATTCTGTATTTATTTTCGCTTTTTATTTACTTCATTGTAAATGATTTTACCATGTTTGAAGCATCAAAAGTAATGTTTACCTATTCCCTTTCAGTCACCGAGTTTTTGACTCTGGTTCTTGTCTTCTTCCTGATTTTTTCTTTTTTGACAGAGGACCTCAATAAAAAGACCATTGAGTACCTGCTGTCCCTGCCTCTGAAAAGAATGGATTATATCCTTGGAAGGGTTTTCGGAATAGTTTTTTCAGGTATTTTTACAAGCACGCTCATGCTATCTGGCTTTGTTATTCTCAATGCCCTGTTGTTTAAAGAATTCAAAACTGTTCTTTTTCTTCAGTTACCACTTTTATGGGTTATGATGCTACTTATTACCTCTCTTGCTTACTTTCTTATAAATGCCAGTAAACGGCCTGTTCTTATTTCCTTCATAATACTATTTATTTACGTGATTGGTGTCAATCTTGACGATGCTGTACAATTTATTCAGACAAAACGAGCAGAGAACATTCCTCTAATTTCAAAATTTCTTGTAAAATCGGCGTATTATATTTTTCCAAATTTTTCCTTCTTTGATATGAAGATATCGCTCTCTTATGGGCTTTCAATCGGTTCGGGACATTACATACTTGTCCTTCTATATGGGCTTATATACAGTTTTATTCTTATCCTTTTGAGCATTCTTTTTTTTCAGAAAAAAGAGATAAAATGAAGAGAGTGTTTTTGGGGTTTTTGCTGGCAGGTCTTCTGATTGCTACAAATTCCTATATGGTTCCTGAGATATCCCGATACAGGAAGATTCAAAAGGCCAATGCAGGGCTTTTTCTCCTTTCACCAGAGGCAGAAAAAATTATGAGCCTGGACTATGAGGGAATAAGAAGTTTCTGGGTTACTCTTGATTTACGTGTATTTCTTGCGACCATACTTGAACAGCATCCATACTTTCCAGAATGGGTGGGGGATGTTGTATTTAAGGCTTACAGAGTGGCAAGTGCTTTAAATCCGTATTATTTTGACATTTACTATATTGCTTCGTTGAATCTGATGTGGGATTTTAAAAGATACAGTGATGCGGAAAAGGTCTTGAAAAGGGCCATAAAATACAGAAAAAGCGATTGGTTCTGGTATTTCCTTCTGAGTTTTAATTATTTTTACTTCATGAAGAAATATGACCTTGCTGCTGAGTATATGACAGAGGCAGCAAAATTAAAACGCAGCGCCTTTCTCGCCTCTCTTGCATCAAGACTCTATTACGCCTCGGGAAGAACAGAAATAGCACTGAATATTCTTGACGGTCAGATTAAGAATACAGATGATGAAAACTGGAAAAGGGAACTTTTAAAGAGAAAAAAGGCTTTACTTGGAGTTCTTAAAATAGAGAGGGCAGTGGAGGCCTTTAAAAGGAAAGAGGGCAGATTACCGTATGATTTAAATGAACTTAAACAAAAGGGGTATATGAAAAAAATACCTCAAGACCCTTATGGTGGGAGATTTTATATTGACAGTGATGGAACAGTAAAAAGCACAAGCAATCTAGTGGAGCATCATAGGAAAAACGAATAATGTTGAAGTTAAGAGAATTGGAAGAAAACACTACAGGGTTTATTTATCTGTCACTAATTTTTGCTATTTATACGATGTTTAGTTTTCTTGTTCTTCCCGGACATTACACTTTATATGGTGACCTTGCCTGGCATTATCTTCCTGAGATAATACATAAGATTGATCCTAAGTTGCTAAATCACGATTTAACCACTACTTTTTTACAAACAAATTTTACTATATACGATAATATAATAATTGGTATTCACAGGGCATTTAAACTTAAGCTACTAAATATAATAAATATTTTGGATATTATCACCAAGTTCATAATCTTCTGGGGACTTTTTGACCTTTCTTACTGGATTTCTAAAAGAAAAATATTCAGCCTCTTTTTACCTCTTGTTTTCCTCCCTCCTGTAACTCCATATTTATTTACTTTCATTAGAGTGTTTAATCCCTATGGACTTGTTCCACGTAATATATCTTTTGCACTTTCTCTAATAGCAATATCATTTTACAGAAAGGAACGGTATGTTCTGGCAGGTATAATGCTACTTGTAGCACTTGCATTTCATGTTATTACACCTATACCTATTATTGGTGCAGTTTTTTATTATTATTATAAGACAAGATTTTGTGAATTTGATAGTAGAGCAAAATTTTTGATTGTATTAGCTGGGAGTATAATTTTATTGACGTTGTACTTTATAGTGAATTATCGTTTTACTCCTGTACATATTTTGAATCTGAAAATCGTTGACAGTGAATGGCTAAGTATCTTAAGGAGTGGCTATCTTTTTTTGTTCTTTGATCAGCAATATAATATCATATATCTTATATTGCTTCCAGTGGGTATAATTTCTTATGCTATTTTATACAAAATGTTATCATATACTGGTAGAATGAGTTTAGCAAAAAAAGATGTATTGAAAATACACTATTTAGTGATATTCTCATTATTAAGTGCAATTATTGGGGTTATTTCTTCTCTATTTCCCGTTCAGCCATTATTGTCTTTACAACTGCTCAGAGTAACTATTTTTTTTAGAGTAATTTTATTAATACTCTTTTTAAGTTCATTTTATAATATAATTTCATTTAAAATCAACAATTTGTTTTTGAAAAATATTATTTTTCTATGGTTACTCACTATTTTGGTTATTTTTAATATTGTATATGAGTTTATGGTTTTACCATTGACGGGTATACTGGGTATACTGTTTGTGTTTACAAAAAGTAAAGGTCTATTATTATATTCAAAAAAAAGATATTGGCCGGTATGGCTTATTTCCCTTATTTTACTAAGTGGAGATGTCATATTTCTTTATTCATCCTGGCTCGTTCTACTTCAAAAGCCAGTCCCAGTATTAATTTATTTAGTTATTGCTCTGAGTGCCTGTGTATTGTTCGCATATCTGTGGAGTGTCAGGAACTCCCTTTTTGCTTTCAAAACTCTACTTGCCTCAATGATTCTTTTGTCCGGTCTATATGCCTTGAGTAATTATAGTGAAGGGAAAGACGATACTATAAACCGCATATTAAGAGATGAAACGGAGATATTTAATTCATATTTGCGGAGTGTTAATATTAAAAGCTACCTACCAGAATACAGAAACAGGTGGTTATTAAATGAGGTATTCTCATGGATAAAAGATCATACCAATGAGAATGATGTTTTTTACGTCTGGAACAGAGATAACCTTGTAGGAGTATGGCTAAGAAATAGGTTATTAAGAAATGTATTTGTCCTGTTTACTGACGGCGGAAAAGGTGTGTTTAACAGAAGGTTTGCAATAGAATGGTACAAAAGAATGAAAATAGCACGGAAAATTGATGAATACTTTGAGGGTAAAGGAAATTTTCCAGAAGAAGTCCTTTCTGATAAATATCACATTGATTATTTCATTGTGCCCCGCGAAATCATCTGCAACAGGGAGATTGATGATACTGAAATAAGTGGCAGGGCTTTATTAAGAAAAGTTTTTGAAAATAAAAGATTCGTGATTTATAGACTTGGGAATAAAAAGGAGCAACAACATGGATGAGAGACTTAGAAAAAAAATAATTGAATTTCAGAAAAATGAAATTACAGAACATTATTTTTATCTGAAACTTGCAAAAATGGCAAAGGGTGAAAACAGAAAGGTGCTTGAAAAAATAGCAAGGGATGAGAGGGCACACTATGAAATATGGAAAAAATACACCGGTGTGGATGTAAAACCCGATAGACTCAGGGTTTTTCTGTACACCATAATAGCACGGATCATGGGTATCACCTTTGCTGTTAAACTCATGGAAGGGGGAGAGGAGGATGCCCAGAAGTCTTACGAAGCTATAAAGGGGCATATTGAAGAGGCAGAACATATAATTCAGGATGAGGTTACGCATGAAAACGCTCTTATTGATATGCTTAATGAAGAAAAATTAGAATACATAGGCTCAATGGTCCTGGGGCTAAACGATGCCCTTGTTGAGATAACTGGAACCATAGCCGGACTTACCTTTGCCCTCAGGAATACAAAGTTAGTGGGGCTTGCCGGGGTGATTACGGGCATTGCAGCCTCTTTGTCAATGGCTGCCTCTGAGTATCTCTCAAGAAGGCACGAGGGTGACAAAAATCCCTTAAAAGGGTCATTTTATACAGGAATAGCATATATTTTTACCGTCTTTTTGATTGTGATTCCGTACTTTTTATTTAAACACTACTATGTGGCATTTGTCTTTACACTCTTTGCCGCACTCTTTGTAATATACTTTTTCACATTTTTTGTGTCTGTGGTGAGGGGGGCAAACTTCAAAAAAACTTTCTGGGAAATGTTCCTCATAAGTTTCGGGGTCGCTCTTTTATCCTTTGCCATAGGTATTCTTGCAAGGAAAATAATCGGTGTTGATATTTAAATGAGGAGGTAAGTATGTTAAGTGATATTGAAATTGCAAGGAAAACAGACCTTTTGCCCATAGATAAAGTGGCAGATAAAGTGAATATTCCATTGAAATACCTTGAAAAATATGGTGAGTATAAGGCGAAGGTTAACCTCTCCTTCTGGGAGGAAGTAAAAAGTGAAAAAGACGGAAGATTAATACTGGTTTCAGCAATTACTCCCACTCCCGCTGGAGAGGGTAAGACCACTGTATCAATTGGTTTATCTCTTGGTCTTAATAGGATTGGTAAGAGTTCAATTGTGACCCTTAGAGAGCCCTCAATGGGCCCTCTGTTTGGAATAAAGGGCGGTGCCACGGGTGGAGGTTATTCTCAGGTTTTGCCGATGGAAGATATAAATCTGCATTTTACAGGGGATATACACGCTGTGAGTGCTGCCCACAATCTTATAGCTGCAATGGTGGATAATCATATACACAGGCGTAAGGACCCCATGATAGACCCGAGAACGGTTGTGTGGCCTCGTGTGGTTGATATGAACGACAGAGCCCTGCGTGATATAATTGTGGGGCTTGGAGGCAAGCAGAATGGATGTCCGAGAGAAACAGGATTTTATATTACAGCTGCCTCTGAAATAATGGCAATATTGGGGCTTGCCACTTCCTATAAGGACCTGAAGGAGAGGATAAAGAACATACTTCTTGGATTTACCTTTGACAATGAACCCGTATATGTGAAAGACCTGAAATTTGAAGGTGCAGTTTCCGCACTCTTGAGAGATGCCTTAAAACCCAATCTCGTTCAGACAACAGAGAACACACCTGCTTTCGTCCATGCAGGACCCTTTGCAAACATCGCTCAGGGCACCTGCTCTGTTATATCCATGAAAATGGCTCTTAAGATTGCTGACTATGTGGTGACAGAGGCAGGTTTTGGATTTGACCTCGGTGCGGAAAAATTCTTTGACATCGTTGCAAGGTCTTCTGGTCTGAACCCCAAAGTTGTAGTGCTTGTTGCCACTGTAAGAGCCCTTAAGATGCACGGGGGAATGGATAAGAAAGAACTTACCGTCCCATCACCAGAACATGTGGAAAAGGGGCTTCCAAATCTTGAAAAACATCTTGAAAATATTGCAAAATTCAATGTTCCAAGTGTTGTTGCAATTAACAGGTTTGAAACTGATACAGACGAAGAAATAGATGTTATAAAACGCTTTGTTGAAGAAAAGGGTAGCAGCGCTGTTGTTGTAACTGCTCATGCCGAGGGTTCAAAGGGTGCCGTGACCCTTGCAGAAAAGGTTGTTGAACTGTCCAATCATGAAGGCACTTATAAACCCCTGTATTCACTTGATATGAGTATTGAGGATAAAATTAAAACAGTAACATCCGAAATATACGGTTCAAAAGCAGTTGATTTCACATCACAGGCGAAAAAAGACCTTAAAAAGATTAAAAAATTAGGACTTGAAAAGCTGCTCGTATGTATAGCAAAGACCCAGAAGTCGCTTTCTGACAATCCAAAACTGCTTGGAAGGCCCAAAGATTTTCTTGTAACAGTGAGAAGTATAAACATATCAAGCGGTGCAGGTTTTCTTGTTCCAGTAACAGGTGATATTATGCTCATGCCGGGTCTTCCAAAGGAGCCAGCCGCTCTTAAAATAGATATTGATGAAAATGGCAACATAGAAGGGCTGTTTTAGAATAATTTTAAATCGCTTTGTCATACGCAGGAGATACGCTAAAATTAAAGTATAACCGGAGGTGAAAAATGAGTGTTCACAAAATAAAAGAAAGAATTTTTGAAGTGGGTGCTGCACATTATGATAGAAGGCTATTTGATGAACTCATACCTCTCCCTGATGGCACAACTTATAATGCTTATCTTATCATCGGAAGTGAAAAAACTGCGTTGATTGATACCGTTGATCCACAAAAGAAGGATGTTCTCTTTGAAAACCTTGAAAGTCTGGGCGTTGAAAGAATTGACTATGTAATATCTCAGCATGCTGAGCAGGACCACTCTGGTTCCATTCCCCATGTTTTACAGAAGTTTCCCATGGCGAAGGTGGTAACTAATAAAAAATGTAAAATGTTTCTTGAAGACCTGCTTCATGTAGATGAAGAAAAATTTATAATAGTGGATGAGGGTGATACCCTTTCTCTTGGTGACAAAACTCTGAAGTTTCTTTTAACACCGTGGGTTCACTGGCCTGAAACCATGTCCACGTATCTTGTAGAGGATAAAATTATGTTCACATGCGATTTCTTTGGTTCCCATTATGCAGGTGCAAGTGTTTTTGTAAGAGATGAGGCCAAAGTTATAGAGGATGCCAAGAGGTATTACGCAGAGATAATGATGCCTTTCAGAGCCCAGATAAAGCGAAATATTGAGAAAATAGAGCAATATGATGTAGATATAATTGCGCCAAGTCATGGTTCTATATGGAAAAAACCAGAAATCATAGTTAATGCTTATAAAGACTGGATTTCTGAAAGAGTTGAAAATGTGGTTATTATTCCTTATGTTTCCATGCATGGTAGCACTGAGCGGATAGTATACTATCTTGTTGACAGGCTTGTTGAAAGGGGGATTGACGTAAAACCCTGTAATCTTACTGTCACTGATACAGGAAAATTGGCCATGGCTCTTGTTGATGCTGCCACCGTTATTCTTGCAAGTCCACAGGTTCTTGCAGGTGCGCATCCCAAAGCGGTTTATGCAGCCTTTTTGATGAATGCCCTTCGTCCCAAGACTAAAAACATTGGTATTATTGGCTCATATGGATGGGGAGGAAGAATGACAGAACAACTTAAAGGACTTTTATCCAACATAAAAGCACATGTTTTTGAGCCTCTCCTGATTAAAGGACATCCACGAAAAGAAGATTATGAAAAAATTACAGAGCTGGCTGATAGAATCAAAGAGAGACATATAGAACTGGGACTTTTGAAGTAGATTTGCATGGCAAAAAGAGAGTTTATAGAAATAAAGGGCGCCAGAGTCCACAATTTAAAGAATATTGATGTAAAAATACCACGGGACAAAATTGTTGTTATAACTGGAGTTTCTGGCTCCGGTAAGTCCTCTTTAGCTTTTGACACTATATATGCTGAGGGGCAGAGGAGATATGTTGAGTCTCTCTCGGCATATGCAAGGCAATTTCTTGGGCTTTTGCAAAAACCTGATGTTGACCATATAGATGGCCTATCCCCTGCAATTTCAATTGAGCAGAGAAAATCTTCAAAAAATCCACGTTCAACTGTTGCTACCACAACCGAGATTTACGACTATCTCAGGCTTCTGTTTGCAAGGGTTGGAACACCGTATTGCCCCAACTGTGGAATTGAACTCAAAAAGAGTACTGTTGATGAAATTGTTGACGAGATTATTTCTGAAGAGAATGGCAAAAGAATAATGGTTCTTGCACCTATAGTAAGGGGAAGAAAAGGAGAATACAGAACGCTCTTTGAGAAAATAATGAAAAAGGGGTATGTAAGGGTCCGCGTGGATGGAAGCATTTATGATGTTGAGCAGCCGCCTGAACTTGAACGTTACAGGGCGCATGATATAGAAATTTTAGTTGATAGATTAAAGGTCTTTGGAGATACGAGGTCCCGTCTTGCAGAGTCCGTAGAACAGGCCATGAAGGAAGCTGATGGACTTGTGAAAATACTCACTGAAGATGGAAATGAGAAGACCTATTCGGAAAAACTCATGTGCCCTGTGTGTGGATATTCCTTGCCAGAAATAGAGCCGAGGCTCTTTTCTTTTAATTCGCCATACGGTGCATGTCCTGCCTGTGGTGGATTGGGTGTTAAGATAGAGGTGTCACCAGAGGCACTAATTTCTGACCCCGGGCTCAGTATTCTGGAGGGAGCAATAAAGGTCTGGGGTGAGCCAAATCCGTTCTTGAGAAAAGAACTTTTGCGTCTTGCTGAAAGGTTTGGGGTTGACCTGAATGCACCATGGAGAAGGCTACCTGAAGAATTTAAGAGAGCCATTATATTCGGCGATAATGCAGGATACATAGCCTTTGAACCTGTGGCTCAGTACGTATGGAGAAGGTACAAGCAAACAGAGTCTGACTGGATGAAAAACGAACTTGAAAAATATCTGGTTTATCGTACATGTCCTGTTTGTGGTGGCTCAAGACTGAGAAAAGAGGCGCTATCTGTAAAAATAGAGGGCAAGAATATACATGACATCACGAAAATGAACATTGATGAGGCCATTTACTTTTTTGAAAATCTCAAATTTGAGGGCAGAAAGAAAATCATTGCCAGGCAGATTGTAAAGGAGATTTTGAGAAGACTTTCCTTTTTACGTGATATAGGACTTTCCTATCTCACACTTGATAGACCAACAGAGACCCTTTCATCAGGGGAGGACCAGAGGGTAAGACTTGCAACACAGATTGGCTCTGGCCTGGTTGGAGTGCTGTACATCCTTGATGAGCCCACAATAGGCCTGCATCCCCGTGATACACGAAGACTTGTAAATACTTTGAAGAAGTTGAGGGACCAGGGTAACTCTGTTATAGTGGTTGAGCATGACCGGGAAACAATGGAAAATGCAGACTGGATAATAGACCTTGGTCCTGGTGCAGGTTATCGTGGAGGCAAAGTCGTTGCGGAAGGAACTATTGAGGATATAAAAGCCCATCCGCGCTCACTTACCGGGAAGTACTTAAAGGGAGAAAGAAAGATTGATGTGCCCAGAAAGAGACGCAGGCCTGATGGAAGATTTCTGACTATCAAAGGTGCAAAGCATAATAACTTAAAAAATATAGATGTCAAAATACCGCTTGGTCTTTTTGTGTGCGTGACGGGTGTTTCAGGTTCTGGAAAATCTTCACTAATTGAAGATACCCTGTATCATGCCCTGATAAGACGTTTTTATGGTGCAAAGGTTCAGGTCGGTGAACACGATGAGATTGAGGGAGTTGAGTTTATCGGTAAGGTTATCAATATTGACCAGTCTCCCATTGGAAGGACGCCCCGCTCAAATCCAGCAACCTATACATCTGCTTTTACTGCTATAAGGGAACTGTTCGCATCTTTGCCTGAGGCAAAGAAGAGAGGGTATGCTCCGGGCAGGTTCTCGTTCAATGTGAAGGGTGGACGATGTGAGGCCTGCAGGGGAGAGGGGTTTATCAAGGTAGAAATGCAGTTTTTACCGGATGTTTATGTACCCTGCGATGTGTGTAAAGGAAAACGGTTTAATAGAGAAACACTTGAAGTGAAATACAAAGGTTATAGCATTGCAGATGTGCTTGATATGAGCGTGGATGATGCCTATAAACTGTTTAAAGACATCCCATCTATTGAAAGAAAGTTGAAATTACTCAAAGATGTGGGACTTGGATACATAAAATTAGGTCAACCAGCCACCACACTTTCTGGTGGTGAAGCGCAGAGGATAAAACTTGCGAGAGAACTTTCACGAATGCCGAAGGGAAATACTCTTTACATTCTTGATGAGCCAACCACTGGACTGCATTTTGAGGATGTGAGAAAACTCATAAAGGTATTGAAAAGACTTGTTGATAAGGGCAATACCGTTCTTGTAATAGAGCATAACCTTGATGTGATAAAGTCAGCGGACTGGATAATTGACCTCGGACCTGAAGGAGGAGAAAAGGGAGGGCGTGTAGTTGTTGAAGGAACTCCAGAGGAGGTGGCCGGGTGTGACAAATCTTATACAGGCAGGTTTTTAAGGGAGGAACTTGAAAGGCATGGATAACATTTTTTCTTCAGTGATAGGTCATGAAAACGAAAAAAGACTTCTTTTGAAACTGTATGAAAATGGCTCTATTCCTCCATTTCTTATTTTTGAAGGTCCCATGGGAGTGGGAAAAGCACAGATGGCTTATGCGTTTGCCAGTCTTATAATGTACGATGGGAAAAAAGAGCCCATTATGAGTCCTGATTTTTATCTTGTACAACCCATGGATGACCCGGAAATAGACATTTCTGTTGGTATAAGGCCACTCAACTTTGATATTTCAAAAGATATACGGATAGATAAAATCAGAGAACTTGAAAAGGAACTCTCAAAAAAGGGAACATTTGAAGCCAGCATGAGAGTTGTTCTTGTGTTAAACGGTGAAAATTTGAACACAGAATCACAAAACAGTTTCCTTAAAACGCTGGAAGAGCCACCGCATGAAACAGTTATAATAATGGTTATATCTCACAGAGAAAGAATTTTGCCCACGGTCTATTCACGCGGAAAAAGATTCACTTTTGGGCCTTTAAAATTTGAGGAGTTTAAAGAATATCCTTTTGAGGGGCAGATTCCTGTCCTGACACTGTATTCCCTTTCTGGGGGTAGTATAGGAAGAGCAAAGAAAATTGAAAGCTCGTTTGTTTTTTCTTCAAGGTTACAGTTTATAAAGAACCTTGCCAGAATGGATTTCCTTGCTGTTTACGATTTTATGGAAGAGGTTGCAGTTGATAAAGCTAAAACTTTAGACTTTCTTGACATGTTATCCACGCTCCTCAGGGATGTTTATGTTATACGTCATGGTGGAGAACCTTTGAATGAAGACATTGCCACTGAGATAACGGATGTAGCAGGTACAATTTCAGAGGAAACTATTGAGGAAATGTTAAAGCGTGTAAGAAAGGCCTACACTATGGTTGAAGCGAATGTTCAGAGAAGGTATGTGCTTTTATTTATCATAGCTCCATTATTTCCCAATAATATCAGAGACAAATACGACGCCACCTTTGACTATCTATGGGAATTTTAAATGGAAAGTGAGGACAGATTAATAGAGATTTTCAAGAGGTTTGAGACCCCAAAAAGGAGAATAATTGGAAAGATTGGTGACGATTGTGCATATATTTCTGAAAAAAGTGGTTGTCTTATTGCACTATCAGTTGATACACAGATTGAGGGAGTACATTTTAAAAGAGAGTGGCTTTCGCCATTCCATATAGGTTACAGAGCCATGGCATCTGCTTTGTCTGACCTTGCTGCAAAAGGAGCAAAACCACTCCTTGCACTTGTTGACCTGCATCTTTCGCCAAATGAAAATGAAGAGTTTATTTACCATCTCTATAAAGGAATGCATGCACTGTCTATGAAGTTTGGTTTTTCAATTGCAGGTGGTAACATTTCAAAGAGTAAGGTTTTTTCCTTGAGTATAACCGTTGCTGGAGAAATAAAAGCAGGTGGTGTACCGAAAAGGAGTGGAGCAAGAAAGGGGGATTATGTATATCTCACGGGAGACGTGGGAAGATGCAGGTTATTCCTTGAACTTGTGGACAGGGAAGAAATACCAGAAGCAGTGTCTCTAAAGTTCAAAAGTCCCATGCCAAGATTCAAGTTAATGTGGTCTGTTTTTTCACAGTATAAAGTTACCTCTTCAATTGATATCTCAGATGGACTGGGAAAAGATGCGGAGAGGCTTGCGCGTGCAAGTGGTGTGGATATATACATTTACGAAAATCAGGTGCCGTTACATCCAGTTTTAAAACGCTATGGTAAAAATGCTGTTTTTGCAATTGAGAGTGGTGAAGAATATGAGGTGATGTTTACTTCAAAGGATTTTATTAAAAAAAGGGATGTAACCTTGATTGGTGAGGTCAGGAATGGAAATGGTAAAGCATTTCTTATTACTCATTCTGGTAAAAAAATAGAAATAGGCGAATCTGGCTTTGACCATTTCAGACAGGTATAACCTTTAGAATCCTGAGACCATCTGAAGATGTTTCTAACAGTATTTTTACCTCTGTTTCTGAAGTGTATAAATCAAGCAATCTCTCCTGGTCGATTACGCTGTGATTTTCCATTAACTCCTTTATTTTTCCAAGAGGAACGTGATTTATAAGTACCCTGATTTCAAGCCCCAGTTTTCCCAGTTCTTCAAGATGTTCCATATACTCAGGATCAGGCAGTCCTGATATTTTAAGGTCTGTAAAAATGTTGTTGCCAAAAGGATGTCTCTTGAAATATCTTTCCACCTCCTCAAAGAGGACTGGAATGTCCCACTCTTCTATACTGAATCCACTTGCAAGTTTGTGACCACCATAGTTTATCAATATTGGAGAAAGATATTCCAGTAAATCAAGGGAGTTAAAACCTTTGGGTGCCCTTATTTCCGCTGTGCCTATACCATCTTCCTTTCTGCCAAGCACTATGGCAGGAACATCATATATCTGTCTTAGTTGGTTAGCAATAAAGCCAAGATATCTTGGTTCGGTATCCTCAAGGTCAACAAGGATATAATCTCTTATTCTACCTATCTTTTTTCTGGCTTCTTCAAGATAAAAAGTTGCCATTTTAATCCATTCCTCACTGCCCTTTAAAAGTGGTTCCACTATTTCTTCAGCCTCTATCATACTTCTTGTAAGTAAAAGGTCCACTGTGGGTATTTTTCCATTAACCGACTGACCACTTGAGACTATTGAAACGAGTATATCCCAGGAAGGTTCTCTATCGTATTTTTTTCTTAATACCTCCACAAATGGAAGATGGAGAGATTTGAGAAGCTCCTCCCCTTCCTTTATGAAAATAGCATTTTCTGATATTGGAGGCACCTTATCAGCGATTGTTCCTATGGCAGCAAAGACAATAAGCTCAGGATACTTCTCTCTTATATCCATGAGACCGATTCCAGCTTTAAGATTGAGCATTCCCCATGCTATTTTAAATGCCACACCGCATCCTGCGAGATACCGGTAAGAATCTCCACCTAATTTTGGATTGACAAGTAAAAGTCCCTCTATGTCCTGTGATATTTCGTGGTGGTCTGTTATAACTATTTCTATTCCCTTTTCTCTTGCATATTCAACCACTTCTTTATCATGGGAGCAACAATCAACCGTTAGAATGAACTCAATCCCTTTCTCTGCAAAGCGGTCTATAGCCGCTTTGTAAAGCCCGTGTCCCTCAGTGCGTTTTGAAGGTATGTAGTAATCCGGATCTGCTCCCAGTAGACGCAGGCTCCGTAACATTATTGATACTGATGTGACACCATCTGCATCCTCATGCCCCCACACCACCATCCTCTTTTTCTTTCCAACGGCAGAAAGAATCCTCTCAACTGCCCGTTCTCCATTAGGTAAAGACTCAACTGGCAAAAGCTCCGTAAGTCTGGGGTTGAAAAAAGCATCTGCAAGAGACCTATTACTTATGCCCTTATCCACAAGAATTCTGGCCAGTTCCTCTGGAACACCGTATTTTTCCTCAATATATGCTACGATTTGCCTGCTCATGTGTTTAAATGATAATCGTTTGAGTGTGGTCAGTCAAAACTATCTGCCTCTTTGTTTTTTGTGTTTCTGTCCCTGTTCTTGTGTGGATGGTTTGTAAGCCACCATTCTTTCTCTTACGCGTTTGGGTAATCTTGGAATCTGAACCCTGAAAATTTTCATGACTGTTTCATTTCTTATTCTATCTAAAAGCTGATTATAGAGTTCAAAACTCTCTTTTTTATACTCTACTAAAGGGTCTTTTTGTGCATAAGCCCTTAGATAGGTTTGCTCCTTAATCTGATCAAGCATATAAAGATGTTCTCTCCATGCCTGGTCAAGGGTCGTAAGCAGAATCATTCGCTCTATTTCCCGCATTCTTTCTTCACCGAAAGCCTCCTCTCTTTCTCTGTATGCTTCTTTGATTTTATTCCATAAAGCCTCAAGTATATCCTCTTTTGACATACCTTCCTTTATAACCTGAGTGTCTATGAGAAATATATATGCTACCTCTTCTCTCAGAGATTTAAAGTCCCACATATCCTCATGTTTTTCCGGAAGATGTTGTTCTACCTTTTCTTCTAACAATTCCCTTGCGTAGGATTCAAGGATAAGGCCTTTAAGCTCTTTACCATCCAGAATATCATTGCGCAGACCATAAATAACTTCTCTCTGCTTGTTCATAACATCATCGTATTCAAGCAGTCTTTTTCTTATGGCAAAATTCTGCATTTCTACACGCTTTTGGGCCCGCTCCAGTGCGCTTGTCACAAGTTTGGATTCTATTGGACCCTCGTCCTTTTTCCCCCATCTTTCCATCATTTCAACCACTTTATCGGAGCCAAACAGCCTCAACAGGTCGTCCTCTAAAGAAAGGAAGAATCTTGAGGCACCCGGGTCGCCCTGTCTTCCAGCCCTTCCTCTGAGCTGATTGTCAATTCTCCTTGATTCGTGCTTTTCAGTGCCTATGATGTGCAATCCACAGGGCACTCCTTCCTTTATACACTTCTTGGGGTCTCTGGGACATGTAAAACCTTCTTTTGGTTTTTTTGTGTTGATTGCACACTCTTTGATTTCAAAATCCGGATTATCAGGGTTTTTTACAACTCCCTTACCGAGTTTTATGTCTGTTCCACGTCCTGCCATGTTTGTGGCAATTGTCACAGCACCCGGCTGACCTGCCCGTGCCACTATGTGTGCTTCTTTTTCGTGATGTTTTGCATTGAGAACCTGATGGGGTATCCCCCTTCTGTGCAGCATTCGTGATAGTATCTCAGAAACTTCAACTGATGTGGTACCAACAAGAACAGGAATGCCCTTCTTATGGAGTTTTTCCACTTCTTTTATTACAGCATCGTATTTTTCTTTCTTGGTCTTGAAAATAATGTCAGGATAGTCAATCCTTCTTACGGGTTTATTGGTGGGAATCTGTATAACATCTAGTTTGTAAATTTCCCAGAATTCTCCCGCCTCTGTTGCTGCTGTTCCTGTCATTCCTGCAAGTACATCGTACATTCTGAAGTAGTTCTGAATGGTGATAGTGGCAAGCGTCTGGGTTTCTCTCTGAATTTTAACACCCTCTTTTGCCTCTACAGCCTCATGCAGTCCATCTGACCATCTTCTTCCCGGCATGAGTCTTCCTGTAAATTCATCAACAATTATCACCTTACCATCCATTACCACATAGTCCACGTCTTTTTCAAATAGAATATAGGCTTTGAGAAGCTGTGTGAGTGCATGAATTCTATCACTCTTTTCCGAATATTCTCTCAGGATTCTCTCTTTTTCAACAAACTTTTCTCTTGGAGAGAGGTCTTTCATATTATCAATCTTTGAGAGTTCTATTGAAAGGTCGGGAAGGACAAATAAATCCTTGATTCTCTTCTGTACTTCTATTCTTCCCTTTTCTGTAATGTCAACAGAGTGTGCCTTTTCGTCAACAACGAAATAAAGTTGTTCATCTAATTCTTTAATTTTTTTGTCTTTCATCCATTCAAGTTCTGTTTTATCCACCAATTTCATGATTCCCGGTTGCTGGAGTAGTTTGAATAATTTTTTCGCCTTTGGTGCGCCTCTTTTGGCAATTAAGAGTTTGGTAGCCGCTTCTTCTGTTTTTCCTTCTTTTAACAATTTTTCGGCTTCAAAGAGAACTCTGTTGACAAGTTGCAGTTGTTTTCTCACAAGCATGTCAGCAATAGGTTTCATTCTTCTATAGTGTTCGGAAGATGAGTGTTCTACAGGACCTGATATTATTAAAGGAGTTCTTGCCTCATCTATTAAAACAGAGTCAACCTCATCTATAATTGCGAAATAATGTCCCCTTTGAACTCTATCTTCAGGATTGAACACCATGTTGTCTCTCAGATAATCAAAACCAAATTCATTGTTTGTTCCATAGGTTATATCTTTGGCGTATTCAGGTTTTCTTTCCTGAGGGTTCATTCCTGACTGAATAACTCCCACAGAAAGTCCAAGACTTTCATAAACGGGCCCCATCCATTCCTTATCCCTTCTTGCAAGATAGTCGTTCACAGTAACAAGATGCACACCTGTTCCTTTAATTCTTCCTATTATTCCATGGAGATAGAGGGGCATGGTAGCCACCAGAGTTTTACCTTCCCCTGTCTTCATTTCAGCAATTTTACCCTGAAACAGCACAATTGCTCCGAGAAGTTGAACATCAAAGGGAATCATGTTCCATTCCCACATCTCACCTGTAACACTCCACTTTTTCCCCACAAGTCTACGACAGGCCTCTTTTACAAGGGCGAAGGCTTCAGGCATCACAGACATAGGTTCTTCGCCATCTCTTAGTCTTTTTTCAAACTCTTCGGTTTTTTTGATAAGGTCCTCATCTTTTAAAGCGTGGTATGTTTCATAAATTTTATTTATTTTCTCAACATAAGGCCATAATTTCTTTATCTGGCGTTCATTCCTTGAACCCACCAGCTTATCAATAACAAATCTTAGCATATAACCCTCCTCTCTTAAAACCAGTTTCCATCTTCAAAGAGTTCCCTTTCAATATCTTCCGGGTCCGGCATATCTATACTGCGACCTTTACTTGTTTTTTTCTCAAGGTCTGAACCAAGAATAAACAACTTACCGTTGTAATCTCCAAGAACGAGATATACAACTCGTTCACCAACATAGATTTCTCCCACTTTTCCGGGCACTCCGGTAAAATTGTATGTTTTGTTTTCTATATCCTTTAAAATTTCACCAGACCTGGCGTATTCCCTGAGTTTATCCCTTTCCACTGCGAACAGGCCGTAGGGCATATCTCCGTATCCTACATAAATGTAAGTTGAATCTGCTGATATTGAATAGAATTTATATCTGCGCGTCTTTATAAGTGGTATAAATCCTGCTTGGATTGGGTCAAAGGAAAATACGGTATAGTATGCCAAACTTTTTTCCTTTTCACTATTTTTATCTTTTGTATTTTTTTGTTTTTGTGGCAAAACTTTAGCTATAAAGTATATTTCACCATCATCTGTGGCAAAAGCATCAATAAATTGGTCTATTTCCTGCCATTGTGGAAGGGCAAATTGTTCTATTTCACGCTCACGCACAATCTTGAAACCAGCAAGTTCGCCTGCGAAAGAGATTGCAAATACATACCATCCACTTGCCACAACCTTTTTGATAAAGTTCTTTGCCCTGTTCTGGGCTTTGAGTATCTCTATGTCTATCTCTTCCGTCAACTCACCTTTGAGTTTTTTCTCTTCAAGTTCCCTTGCTTTCCTGTCCTGTTCAATGAGCATATCTGCAACAGATTTAAAGATGAGACCAGCTGGAAACCTGTAATAAGTATTCATTGACTTTGGAATGAGAACAAGACTGCTCTGGTCAAGAATATAGGGTGATTTGTCCCGTTCCTCTTTATCAGGATTTATGCTTCCCAGGGCTATAGCGAATCCGTGTTCAAAAGGATATATCCTTGTAATGGGCATTTTGAGCCCTTGAAAAAAAGGCTGTGCATATTTTCCGTATTCAAGCTTATTTTTTCCTTTAATACGCAGATCTTCAACAAATTTAGATGCATTAATTGTATAGATGTTTCCTTCAGCAGTTCCGACAAGTATTCTGCCCTGCGTGTATCTATTAAGTGCAGTTGGAATTTCAGAGAATGTATGAACTGCAACTTTATGGGCTTGAAGTTCGCGGTTCATTGATTCAAGTTTAGTGTAAAGTTCAAGGCCATGAACGAATTCGTCATAAAAAGCATATTTTTTCATTTGCTGGAAAACCTTGGGAGCGTTATAGATGTAGGAAACCTTTTTGCCCTGTGAAATCATTATGCCTGTATCATAAACAATAAAGTCCTTTATGAGAAATTCATCATATAGCAGAAGTCTGCCGTATTCATTATAAACCCTGAGACTTCTATTAAAAACATCTTCATATTTAGCCACCACCATTTTATCTGCAAAGGTATCTGCTCTGAGAATTACCTTTCTGTATGATTTTCTGAAAATTGGCAACAACATTGTGTATGAGTCCTCAAAATTTATCGGTCCATACTTTTTTCTAAACACTTTATCACCTCACCTGTGTCGGTTTTTCAGACAATAAGCCTTTTTTTGATGAATACTTTTATTTTAAATCATAAGCCCTGTTGAAGCAAATCGGCTCGTTATTTGATATTACCCTATTGCCTCACGAAAGAATCCACATGAAAAAGTGGTGTATAGTTCAAGAAAGAATCTACTCATAATAAACTCCTTTAACAGGTGTAGCTAAAGAATAAAGTTTTCTCTGAAGTTTTACAATATC
>Ga0256833_1000076_pt1 | contig 72205 bp, 61 predicted proteins | sample 356284metaG_FD_190535 | JGI IMG/M metagenome (GOLD analysis project Ga0256833, IMG submission 190535) | Hydrothermal vent microbial communities from Mid Atlantic Ridge, Atlantic Ocean - 356-284 | ecosystem: Environmental > Aquatic > Marine > Hydrothermal vents | place: Atlantic Ocean: Mid... | reverse complement strand
ATAGAGAGTTATCGTAGGGGAATAGAGTATCGTCCAGAGAGGCGAAGTGAGATAGAGGAGAAGATAGGAGATGTATACATGTACAAGGGAGATTTCTCTTCTGCTCTTAAATGGTATGAAAAGGCCAAAGAGCATGCTCCCTCAATGGAAAAGAAGTACGTTTACGATATTGATATTGCGTGGATTTTAAAACAACAGGGCAAACAGAAAGAGGCGGAGAGAAAACTTATAACTGTTCTAAAGTATCTTTCTTCATCTCAAAAAGCATCACTTGCCACTGCGCACAATGTCCTTGCCACTATTTACATGGATAGTGGAAGAGAGAGGGAGGCTGAAGAGCATTTTATGAAGGCGCTTAAGTTAAGGGAAGAAATCGGGGACAAGAAGGGTATGGCAGCAGTTTATAACAATCTTGGCATTCTTTACACTAATCTGGACAATCATGAGAAGGGAATGGAATATTATCTTAAAGCAAAGGAGATTTACGAGGAGATTAATTTTAAAGATGGTATTGCAACGATGGCTCTTAACATGGGAGTTTTATATGTTGACCTTAATGAGTTTGATAAAGCAATGGAGTTTTATAAGCAGGCAATAAAGATAAATTCCGTTATAGGTGCAAAGCACCAGTTAATACTTGCATATAGAAACCTCGGTTCACTATACGAAACACTGGATATGCAGGAACAGTCAGTTATGTACTATGAGAAGGCACTGGAAATTGCTGAAGAAATAGATTCTATTTATGACAGGTTTGTACTTCTTCTCAGGTTCGCTTCTATTTATATAGATAAGAAGAATTTTGACAGGGCAATGGAGTATCTTGAAAAAGCAAATAAAATAGTAGAGGATATGAATGAAGAATCTTTCAGAATATCTTATTATGATTCTCTTACAGAGTTTTATGAGGAGCAAGGAAAATATGCAAAAGCCTATGAGATGGTTAAAAAAGCATATGAACTTACTAAACAGGTTAACGAAAATAAGAATTCCTCCACGTATCTTTACTACTATTTTGAGCTTGCACGTCTTGCTGCAAAGTGTGGAAAATTAAGAAGCGCCAAAATTTATCTTCGCAAAGCACAGGAGCACCCCCTGATAAACAGTCCCCTTGAAAATAGGAAGGCGAGTGTGGCATACAATCTTGGTCTTGTTTACAAAGCACTGAGAAATAAGGAAAAAGCCAGGGAATACCTTGAAAAAGCTCTTCAATATTATTCTACACATGGTCATAAGTCAACAGAAAGGATAATAAAGAAAGAACTTGCGGAACTCTGAAATGGGATATTTTAGAAGAACTTGAGTATTTTGATTTAAGGTATATCAGGGCCCGTGATGATTCTGGTAAAATAAAGCGAGGCGATATTTTTATTGACAATAGAAGGATTCCGCATTATCCCCAGATAGGCAGGATACTCTCCCTCAGGAAAGGAATTTTGCGAAATTTCAATGAGAGTTTCATTGTTGAAGAGAAGTATGACGGGTATAATGTACGTGTATTTATGCATGAGGGTAAAGTACTTGCAGCAACACGTGGGGGTATATTATGCCCTTTCTCATTGGAAAAATTGATGCCGATAATGGACGTATTGAGAGCATTTTTCATGAAGTATCCTCAATACATCCTCGTAGGTGAGGTGGTAGGCCAGAAAAACCCCTATATGGATGCACCCACCACATATAAACTCTCACGCGACACTGAAATTTTCTTTTTTGATGTTTTTGATGAACATGGAACGCTTCTTTTGCCAGACAAACGTCGTGCCATTTTGAAGGAGTTTGCTCTGCCACAGGTCCCTTTACTTGGTATTTACTCCCATGGGAAAAAGGCCCTGGATAATATTGAAGGGATTATAAGAGAGTTAAACAAGAAAAGAAGAGAAGGTATTGTGGTCAAATCCAGAACAACCAGGGGTAAGTATCTCAAATATGTAACACCTGTGGTGAATCTTCTGGATATAGCGGGTGATTCTCTTTTAATTGCTGAGTTGCCTGGCAATTTCTTTACTTCAAGGATTATCAGGTATGTACTGTCCTCAATAGAACTTGGTATTTCCGAGGAGTTTGATCTGGAGCATCTCTTCTACGAAGGGATAAAAGAAGCAGTAAGAAAGATAGAAAAGTATGGATACATTTTTAAAGATGTGACATTGTTTTTTGAAAGGGAGGAAAATCTACGAGAGTTTTTAAGGATTTTCAGTAAAATAAGTGCACATATAAAAATTGAAAATATAAAAATCAAACATGAAAGAACTGGATATATTTTAACCTTCAGGAAAGTACATCTTGATGCCACAAGGAAAGTAAAGGATTTTCTATCTGGTAAGTATCTGTACGATTAGCTTGTAAGAAGGCTTTTCAGGGCATAAGGTTCAATAAGGCGGATGCCCAGTTTTTCAGCCCATTTTTTCACACCGGTATCCGCTGTTACTATGGCAGCGTCAAGTTCCATACTGAGCAGTATAAGGTCAACATCTTCTTTGGAATCAATTACTCCTGCACGCAACGCTTCCCTGTATTTATTTCTGAGAGCGTTAATGGTCTTCTCTTTTCCCACAATTTCAGCATCCTGGACAGCGTCTTCCGCCACTCTGAGACCTTTATTTATGCGTTCTCTGATTTCCTCTATAAGTTCATAGATAAGAAATCCCGGGACTTTAATGTCATATCTTCGTGGGGATTTTAATTTCAGTACAAATTGAGTTTGAGGGGGTAGTGCCTCACTTCCAAGAAAATGCTTAAGTTCTTTGAAAATTGAAAGTGGCATATAGACATCTATTTTATCAAGGTGTTTTTCTGCAATTTTAATGAAATTACAGAAGGCCTCTCTTGTGCTCTTTCCAAATACCTCTCTTGTATCCGGATTGGTGAACACTGATGTATCAATAACGATTCTTTCCTTCATGATGAATGGAAGGGGGCAGAGCCCCCTTTTTACTATTTAAAACTTTGCTATTGCGCTTATGGTGCCAGCAAGCCGTGAAGGTGTACCTGTTAAAAAGTATGGTCCATTGAACAGAAGGTCCTGTGCGATGCTGGCATCTATTCTGACACCACCTAAATTCAAGAAGGCTCCAATATTTACATTAAGAGGGGCTGATGCAAAGCCCATAGCGGAATTAGAGACTGCTCCATTCTTTGTTTTGTTATAGGAGAAAATATTTCTTGTAACTCCAGCCCTGAAGCCGATTCTTCTGGAAATCTGCGTTTCTCCACCAAGCACAAACCCAGAGTTGATTGCTGTATTGCCGCTGGTGTCACTGGTACTCACGCTTGTGAAATTTATATTCATGCCGCCTATCATTTTTACACCCCTCATGGGTCTCATGCACTGTCCTATTTTCAGGTCTATATTTACTGTGGAACCATTGTTGTACGTTGTACCGTTCTGTTCATAAGCGTCTTTGAAAAATGCGGCACGAAATGCGCCGATAATTTTCTTTCTTCTTGTTCCCATAAAGAGTCGCATGTTTGCTCTTATTGTTGGGCTACCTGCGAATTTCAATGTGTCCGTGGTAAGTGTGTATCCTTCATCCTTCCAGCTTTCCATAACAAATCCGAAAGATGCGTCAATTCCCATATTTTCTGTCCTGAAAGATGCACCTGGACCTATTCCTAAAAACATTGCGTTATATGAGTAAGTTGTGTTGGCTGCCGGTGTGTTACTCTGTTGCCTTATTCCCATGGCTATCTGGAGTCCAAGATTAAGATTACCCATCCCCATTCCAAAATTCAGGCTATAAGCATTGACTGTCAAAGGATTTGTGGGATGATTTGTCTGATAAATTGGTCTGTTCCCAATTAGAGCAATGGCCATTCTGTCATTACCTGTGATTAAGAGACCTGCAGGATAAGTTCCCAGACCCCAAGACGGAAGGGTCCCAAATTCAAGTGTAACAAGGCTTCCGAAGTCCATCACGGTTGATGGATATAAGAGAACATTCTGTTCATCATTCAGGAGGAAGTCAATATCCCCTCCCATTGTAGCTACTCTTGTTTCTGTGGCCGAGAGTCCTGCTACCAGTATCATCACTGTCAGTACTTTTTTCCAGTGTTTCATATAAGTTACCTCCTTTTGTAGCTTAATTATAACGACTATTCTTTGAAGGTGCAATTTTTACATATTAAAGAGATGAAGAATAACAAAATGTAAATAAGAAACGTCAGATAAAAAGTCCATTTAAAAGGAAAATGATAATAGATTTTGATAGTAGAGTGTCCGGGCGGTACAGTTACTGTGATGAATTCTCCGAATCCTTTTAATCATTTAATATTGCCTTTATGCCTCTGTGAAAACGGTAAGGTATGAACAGATATTTGTAACACGGTGATTCTATTTTCATGTAAAGAGTATCTTTCAGGAATTGCATTGAAAGCACCTTTGCCTCTTTGGTGCAGGTTTTGACGTCAGAAGTTGTGGCATATAAGAGAGGAATAACAGAGTCCCATTTTGCTGGTGAGTGTACAAAATCAGTGAATGAGAAGCGCCTTACCAGTGTTTTTTCAGAGTAAAACCTGTATTTATTAAACTGTTTATGAGCCCTGTACAGGTAAAAGGGAAAAACGCTATCTGTTAATCTGAATCCAGGGATATTAACTGGAGTTGTTGTAATAATTCCATTGATTGCAAGGATTTTGAAAAATTGAATCTTGCTTATTTGAGCAATGGTGTCTTTCAAAAGGTAGCATGAACTTAGAAGAAAGTCTGAAATAAGTTGTGGTGCTGTAAAGGGAGAATTTGTTTCATCATTGTCCTGTATGAAGAGATTTCCAGTAGACACTAACGTAAAACTTACAAATTTTTGACAGGTCACAATGGGTGTGATATAATTTAATATAAAGTGAAATAGGAGGTGACCTATGAGACGTTTTGTTCTTGTGTTGTTGCTACTCGTGGGAGTACTAACAGTGTCTTCCTGTAAGAAAAAGGATGATAATGGCACAGATAACAATAATAATCCACCACAGATAGCTGATATACATGGTGACTGGGTGGGAAAATGGACTGCCCAGATAGGAGATACAGGGACCATTCATCTTGCAGTAGATCAGCTGGATGATTCTGTTAACATAAGAATAGTGTTTGGTTCAATGTATACTGATACATTTGTAATTTCAGGTATACTTGATGAGGACCATATAAGTGGTTATGCCTATTCAACGCGCATAGACACCTTTAAATGTATTTTCAGTCTTACGTATGATAAGGACACTCTCAGGGGGACCTACAATTTTGGAGTGGGTAAGACAGGTTCATGGTGGGCTGTACGTGGCACACATCTCGTAGAAATAGGGTGGAACTATTTTGGAAGTCTTGAGGGATATCCAAATGATGTGTTCTATGCCACTGATGGTACTCTCTATCTTGTTTCAACTCTTGGGTTATACTCTTCTTCTGATTACGGTATTACTTTTGAATTAGTTGACACTGCTGCATTTTATTCCATGTGTGATGCAGACGGTGTGCTGTATGCCACCTCGTTTGGCAGAGTGGTAAAGAGCAACGATGGAGGCAACTCGTGGCAGGATATAACCCCTTCAGGCTTTCAAGGTGGAAGCGGAACGATTATAAGATTTAGAACATCTTCTGAGGGATTTATTGTAACCGGTGATGATGTGTACTATACTTCTGATGGTGGAAACACATGGACATTAAACGAGAATGTATTGCCAGGACTTGCGCAGGATGCCTTTGTAACCTCAAATTCGCTGTATGTGGTGGGTCTTGTTCCCGGGCAGACCTATGGAGGATTTGCTGCAGTTTCAACGGACAATGGCGCTACATGGACGCAGTTTGATGTTGCAAGCACATATCAGATTGCGGAGCTATGGAGCGTTTATGTGGATGGTAGCAGAATACTCCTTGGCGGGAAAAAATATAAAAGCAGTGTTGATGACCACGATTTAAGAATACTGCTTTATTCTTCTGATGGAGGAAGTACATTTGAGAGTAAAACTTTCCCCGATGTTCCAGAACACGATGAATGGATAGGTGCTGTTATGATTAATGGAGACAGATTGTATGCAGGCAGTGTGTATCCTTCAGGAGACCTTTTGATTTATTCATTCGCACCTGATGCTGCTGTGGATACAATAGGAGGATTCTATGGTTCAAGTTCAAGAGCATTTGTTAATTATGGTGATGGAAATATGGGACTCGTTGCAATTACAGCTTCAGGAAATATAGCGGTGTTCTACTACAGAAATAACTGAGTTTTATGGCTTCTTTATGATACACGAAGGGGGATTATTCCCCCTTTTTGTTTTTCTAATAGTAGTTTCCGATACTTATGTTGAAGATGCTTCCTGAATATATGTGCGAAATATCAGTTTTCCATGCCCAATCAAGTTTAAGATAACCTATACCAAGGTTAAGTCTAATCCCCGCGCCGATGTCTGCTTTAAGTGAATCCAGCGTATAAAATGTTTTAAAAAATCTTGGCCTTTTATCAAACCATGTTGCACCAGCATCAAAAAATATTACTCCTCTAAGTCCCTGAATGGTGATGGGTAAAGGAAATCCTAATTTCAGGTATTCTATAAATGGAACTCTAAGCTCTGTATTGAATAAGAATACAGATGTTCCTGTAAACTCTTCATATGAATACCCCCTGAGGGTCTCTGGACCACCAAGGTAGAAGACGTATTTGTCCTGACCTATGGATTTACCCCCTATACCTCTAAAAGCGAGTGTACTCTTTTTGGAAAGGCCAAAGTAGTATCTATTATCAGAAAATACTATGCCAAGGTCATAAAAATTATCTGATACCTTGATTGACCTTGCTGCTCCCTGATAAAATCTAAGGCCTTTCCATGGGACACCTGTATAAGTGTAAAGAACGTTGTCGTATACGATACCTAATCTTGGCATGAGATTATATCCGGTCTGTTCCTGAGTTCTCATGTAGTCGTACTGAGCCAGCCAGATGTCGCTTTTATACCTTTCAAAAGCCAGCCCTCCTTCAACTCTGAAAAAGCGATTAAAGGGATAATAGAGGTTCCATGAGAAGCCCGTCTGCTTCGCAAAGTAAAAGTTGTCAGCATTGTCATAGAAGGCATCTGTAAACTGATAGAGGCTAATAACATGGTCAATTCTCTTTGGTAGATAGGTGAATGATATGAGAAAATTTGAGTTAGTAATGTTACCCGATAGGTCTGTTATAATATCAAGTCTTCTGTCCCCTAATTCATCAGAAAGTCCAAGATATAGCATTCCATTAAAACCAAATCCACTCATGTATGTCATGTATCCATGTATATAGTCAAGTGATAGTGTGGGTTCAAGTCTGGTGCGTGTTATATATTCTGCTGGTTTGAATTCAAGAAAACTTCCAGTTTGGTTAAATTTCGTGTGTATCCTGTTTGGTTTGCCTGAAAATATGTCGTATCCTCCTCTGTTGAGAACAGAGCATACGATTTTACCGTCTTTGGAGACAGAGTAGTTTATCACTGTGGAAGATATGTCAGTAACTCTTTTAATATTTCCATTTGCAAGATTAAGTGAGAAAATGTTTATACTTCCCGAATCATCAGCGATAAAATACACTGTATTTGTTGGTTTACTGTAAAAGGGTTCTCTCAGAATATCCCTGTAAGGTGAGAGTCTTTTTATCCTTCTGGTCTTCCAGGATAATACAAATAGCGCATATCTTCCGTATTTAAAACCTTCCTGTGAATTTCTGTCAGAAACAAAGACAATCTGAGAATCACTTAAAAAACGAGGGTCTTTATCATCATAGAAATCGTCAGTAAGTTTCAGGAGTGTATCATTTACTCTATCGTAAATAAATATGTCCTCCTGTCCGTCTTTGATACCTGCAAATGCCACAAGTCGTGAAGAAGGTGACAGTACTGGAGTGTATATGGCATCAAGTCCGAAATGTTTTTTACCTATTATTTTATCTCTCTTCAGGTCAATAGTTACTAATGCATCTCCCTTACCGGTTTGAGTTGCTATTATAAAAAGAGAATCATCAAAAGATACATCATAGCCGGGTCGTAGTACGTGGATACTTTCAAAGTCAGGTGTAGTTTCACCTTTTATGACTCTTTTTATGATTTTTCCAAGCTGTGATATAACAAAAACATCAGTACGACCGTTTTTGTCGCTTACCAGGAAAATTTTACTGCCGTTTCTGGAAAAAAGTGGATATGTGTTTAAATAGTTATCCCATTTCGTATGATCAACTATTATATTTCCTATGGATGCGGGAAGTTTTTTGTAAGCCAGAACAGGGTAATACTTTACCCTAACATAGTTCATAAAGCTTCTATCAAAGTCGTTAAATTCCATGCCGAATGTTTCTTCAATGGCCTTTCTAAAATTCCCCGTATAAATCAGGGTGCCGAAAAATTCAGTACATGCCTTTTTCCCGTATTTTTCCGCTATAAATCGGTATATAAGCTGTCCCTCTTTATAGACGATATACCCGCCGTAAAGATTCAATTCCTTGATGGGAAGAATTTTATCATTAAGTGCTATATCCCTTATATAGGCTTCTGTTTCAGTATCCCATCCCAGGGAAAAATATTCTGCCATACCCTCCATCACCCATAATGGTATTGTATTGAGAATGCTTGAATATAGAAAGTTTTTATAGTTATTTTTTATCATTGTGTACTGGAAAACGTGAACAAGCTCATGGCGGAGTACATGGCGAAAGTCTCTATATGACCCGGAGAATGGCACAACCACACGGTTTTTAAGTATTTCTGTGAAGCCACCTACGCCCTCCTCAATGATTCCTGGTATAACGTTTGTTTCCTGAAAGTCCTTGAAGGATGCGTATATGATTACAGGAATCTTGTCCTGTGGCGTAAAGCCAAATAGTTGTGTGTACTCATTGAATGTCTTTTCAAGTATAGAAACAGCAAAAGTACTGAGAAACTTCTCTCCATCATAGTAATAAACCTTAAAGTGTTCGGTTTCACTTATTTTCCAGTCATACCTTCTGGTTTCATATTTGTTTTTGCCAAAGGTATAGGCTGTTAAGATCGCAGGGAACAGAAAAGAAAGCAGTAAACGTAACATCAATCAAAGAACGATTGATAGGGAATGATATAGTTTAAAGGATTTACCGGTTTATTAAGCACTCTAACTTCATAATGAAGATGTGGCCCTGTGGATCTTCCTGTATTTCCCACTTTCGCTATAATCTCACCTCTTTTTACTCTCTCTCCAGGTTTTACAAGAACTTTTGATAAATGTCCGTATCTTGTAGTAATACCCATACCATGGTCGATTTCCAGTAAAATGCCATACCCGCGTGGGTCTCTTTTAACTCTTCGAACAACGCCGTCTGCTGGAGCATATACAGGCGTTCCAATAGGGGCTGCAAGGTCAATTCCATAGTGAAAGTGCATCCTTCCTGTGAATGGGTCCCTGCGCATTCCAAACCCTGAGGTGAACCTGCCATTACATGGAAGAATTGAGGGAGTATGGTCCCTTATATACTGTTCTTTCTTGAGTTTATTTTCAACATTCTTAAAGGATTCCATCTGTATATCCACAAATCTTTCCAGTTTTCTCAATTTTTCGTCAAGGTTAACCACTGGCTTTAAGTCCGGGGATGGTGGTTCCTCTATCTCTCCTCCAATACCAATATTTTTAAGTTCATAGGGAGGAGGTTGTACGCCAGCATATTTCGTAAGTGCAGTGTATTTGTAATAATAATCGTCAATTGTGCTGTCTAATAAAGCAACCTTTTCTTCAAGCTGTTTCACTTTCTCTTTTAGGTATCTGTTTTCCACAGCATAACGGTTTAATCTGTAATTTGCTACATTATAGTTGATAAAGTGATATAGTAAAAACGCTGAAAATCCTGCAAGGGTGAATAAAAAAACGAGAATAAATCTTAATAGCCTTCTGCTTATTGAGAACTCTTTTCCGCTATGAAGTTCATCGGTAAAAATCTTTACTATAATTTGCCGCTTCTTCATATTTTAATGATAACGCTCGCTGAGTGAATAATCAAATAAGCGACAGATGAAATTTTAGAATATCCTGTGTTACAAAGTAATAAGAAAGTTTACGGCTTATTACGAAGCGTTTCAGACAATACTGAGTGTCGAAAAATCACCATCTGTTATTACCTGCTCACTTTCGCCTAAAACTTCAGACACAGTATCACACAGAACGTTTTTGGGCATTGATTAAAAATCGCTCTCAAAAAGCACTTTAAAAGAGGGTGTTTAAAAACATAAAGAAGGTGGATTCTATCTTACTTAAATTGCAAATGTCAAATAATCTGTTAAAAGAGGTATCCCTGTTTACGGGGATACCTCCTGTTTTCTTCACTACCTTGTAAGCACAATCTTTTTACTTTCCCTGTAAAATGAGCCGATTTCCATATTCACGATGTATATACCTGAGTGTAGCATCCTGCCATCTCTATCTCTGCCATCCCATATTACCGTGTAAACTAAACTCACCTTATAACTCCTATCATTACTCTCCCTCATTATCTTATTATCAGCAATCTCCCTCTCTTTGTACCACTACGATATAAATACATTCCTCTGTTTAATTCGCTTAAATCTCTGCTTACTATTTCTCGCCCTGTCACTGTGTATATCTTGATTAATCTGTCTCTGAAAATAAGGGCTCTTAATTCATATAAACTCCTTACCACGTAATCTATCCCTCTTTCTGGCATCTCTACCTTCGGCGTGTCTGTCTCCCTATCCACTCCATCCACCAGCCCTATACTGTCGGTCTTGATTAAATATACGTGTTGATACTCCCGGCCTGAATCCCGTGACCAAAACTCTCCTACTATAATGTATCCTCCATCACTTACTCTCCTCATGCCCTTTGGATATATCGTGCTTACCGTATCATAATAATAACTCTCCCATATTATATTACCCCCTGTATCAATCCTGTAAATAAATGGATAAATAACAGGATAATTATGAATGCCATTCCATGCTGTCCCGCCCACCACATAACCGTCTCCATCTCTGAATATGCCGTTTACATGTAACCACCCGAAGTACTCTCTCTGCCACTCAACTCTCCCGCTGTCATCTACCTTCACTATATAACCGATGAAAGTGTCTGGATTCATCTCATATCTTCCTGCTGCTATATATCCACCGCCTATGCCTCTCTCTATACTTGCTAACACCAGTGTCCTGTATGGGTCATTCCCACTCTCTGTCTCATAAACCTTCTCCCATATACTGTCTCCATTACTATCTATTAACCCTATATGACTCATCCTGCACCTTATATAACCACCTCCTACCTCCTCTATGTCATTGCTCCCATTTATCCGCCAATCCTCAACACCATCTTCCACTCTCATCTTTATCGTTACTCCCTCCGTACAATAGGGATAACTCGTATAATACATTATTAAATCCCCATCTGAAGTCTCCTTTATTCCACCAGGTTCCGTTGACGCATCTATGTCTGCATATATGTCCTTTGACCAGATTATATTTAAATCACGGTCTAATAACATTACATGTGGATATCCATAATACCCAAAATCGTCTGAATAGTATATGTCATCCACTACCACTGCATACCTGCCATCTCTTAATCGCCATATCTTACCTCCTCCATCCTCACTCCTGTCCTTCCATATACCCCTCAACTTCCTTGAACCTCTGTTCCTCTTTTGCCTGCCTTTTCCTTTACCCCTCGTATACTCATAATGAAATATCACACGATAATCTATCTCCTCTCCATATTTGCCTACCCTTAATATACCGTAATTATATGAATCACAATAATAATCTCCATAATCTAAACACTCTCCTGTTAAAATTACATAATACCCGTCCTCATCATCCTCTGCTACACTCCATCCCACTGCATTGTGTCCACTTAAATACTCACCTATGAATTCATAGGACATTAATAAACCATGCATCAGGAAAAATACGACCATTATCCTGAATGTCTTCATCTTTATCCCCCAATTCTTATAATTCTATTATATTGCGTTAATCCTATTTTGTCAAGATAGGGATTGAAAATGAAAGCGGACAATAAATAAAATTAAGGCAAATTAGAATGGTGTGTAGATTGCATTATAGTGTGTTGTCTGTATATGAATTAAATCTGTATTTGCCTATAGACTGAGATACTTGTTACTATTTCCTGTCTGAGTTCATGTTCTTGTTTAAAACATTAAGTTTAATTTTGCGAAGTTTTAAAGATTATCCTCTGTGTAGAAAATTCATCACCTGTCATCACCATCGCCGTGTATCTTATTTCTTGACTTCCTTGATGCAAGTTTTTCTATATTCGTTTTTGCCACGTCTTCCATGGAGATTCCGAGTTCAAAACATATGGCGGCAACGTACCACAGTACATCGCCAAGCTCCTTTTTTATACTATCAATGAATTCTGTATCAATACTGTAATTTTTGTCACGTATGAGTTTTTTAACCTTTTCAGCCACCTCGCCGCTTTCACCCGAAAGGCCAAGAACAGGATAAATGAGGTTCTTGCCCCGGTCTGGATAAATGGCGGTTTTTGCAGCGAGTTTCTCGTATTCTTTAAATCTCATTTTTTATACGCTCCTTTTGTTTATTAGGATAAGGCAGGCTATTCAAATCTTAAAATGTATATAGGCCTTGACAGTTCGTTTGAAAATGATTATCATTTTCAATAAACAAAAGGAGGTGTAATTATGTGGGGTAGAGGGTTTGGCAGAGGTTTTGGTAGAGGTTGGGGTCTCGGAGCGTGGGGTTATGGTAGAGGGTTTGGCAGAGGTTTCGGTTTTGGTGCAAGATTGGGGTACTGTCCATGGACAGGTCTTCCCCGTGGATGGAGATGGGGTTATGGTTATCCTAACACTCTATATTCTTACGGTTATAACTATGGATCTCCTTATGGCATTTCTACTTCCTATGCTCCCCAGAATGTAGCCAATTTATGGCAGTCAGGTTACAATCCAGTAGATACGAAGGCCACTTTGGAAAATGAAGCGGAATTTTTGAAAAGAAGGCTGGATGAGATTACAAAGAGAATAGAGGAACTGGAGGGAAAATAATGAAGGTGATAATCACCTCAGACGGTCCCTCTCTTGATTCTCCTGTATCCGGCGTGTTTGGCAGAGCACCTTATTTTATAGTTTATGACCTTGCCACCGACAGATACGAGGCGGTTCCTAATCCTGCTCAGGCTGCTTTTGGGGGAGCAGGGCCCATGGCTGCAAATTTCGTGGCTTCTTCTGGTGCGAGGGAGGTGGTAACTTCCGGAATACCTGGTCCCAATGCGCAAGGAGTGATAATGGGACTCGGACTTGAGATTATTCAGTTTCAGGGACTTGTACGTGACGCAATTGCTATGTTGAAATCCCGTTACAATATAAAGCCACTGTCAAAGGAAGAGGAACTTGCAAAACTTAAAGAGGAAAAAGCACGTATTGAGGCAAGGTTAAAGGAAATAGAGGGAGAGTTAAAATCAAAGTAGAAAACAATTGGAAAGTGTTCTTTAATGTTTGAGGTCCCTGGTGGGACCTCTTTTTATTTATTATGAGAGGTATCTACGTTTGTATGTTCAAACTGAAAAAAGAGCGATTAAAAATTGGTTCGCTTGGAGAGATAGATTTATCTGAAGGGACTTATCTGTACGTGGGTTCTGGTGGAAAGAATGTGGTTAAAAGGGTTTACAGGCATATAGAAGGAGCAGAAAAGAAAAGGTGGCATATTGATTACATAAGTTCATTACATCCAGCAAGTGAATGCTATGTTCTTTATGAAGTTGAACGTGAGGTGGAAGAAGAACTTGCATCAATGCTTTCTCTTATATATACTTACGTTCCAGGATTTGGCTCGTCAGATTCAAGGGCAGCAAGTCATTTTTTCAGGGTGGACGAAGACATAATGAATGTGCTTGAAAATTTTGCAAGACTTAAGGGAAAGAGATGGAAAAAGGTTTAAAATATGTCTTTGGTCCTGTGCCTTCAAGAAGGCTCGGTCGTTCACTTGGGGTAAATCCTATACCCTTTAAAACATGTAATTATTCCTGTGTTTATTGCCAGCTGGGGAAGGCAATTAACTTTACAAACACGAGAAGAGAGTTTTTTCCGCCAGGGGAAATAGCAGAGGAAATAATAGCGATTTGTAGAAGAAAAGAGAAAAAAATAGACTATGTGACTTTTGTGGGAGAGGGTGAACCCACACTTTACAGTAGTCTTGCAAAGATACTGGATACTGTGCGCAAAGAGTGCAAATTGCCCTTTGCCTTGATTACAAATGGAGCATTGTTTTATTACAAAGAGGTCAGAGAAGATGTTTTATTGTTTGATGTAATACTCTCAAAAATAGATGCGCCTTCGGAGAGGGTTTTTAAAAGGATAAACAGGCCCCACAGAGGAATTGTGTTTGATAGAGTAATTGAAGGCCTTTTATTGTTGCGAAAAGAGTTTTCGGGACAACTCTGGATAGAAACAATGCTTGTAAAAGGTTTGAATGATGATGAAGTTTCTCTAAAAGGTATTAAAAAAATCCTTGACAGGATTAATCCAGACAGAAGATTTGTATCCATACCAACAAGACCACCTGCAGAAAATTGGGTAAAAATTCCAGAACCGGATGTCCTGTTTAGTGCCTTTAAAATGCTCAATGCTGAGCCAATATATACGGTAGAGTACGGAGAGTTTGATATTGAGGGATTTGATAGTGTAGAAGATGCTATTCTATCAATAATCAGGCGCCATCCTATAAGGATGGATGAAATAAAAGATATTCTTGGAAAAAGTGGTGTATCAATGGACGCCAGAGAGTTCCTCAAAAGGCTTGTGGATAGCAAAAAAGTAAAACTCAGAGAGTTTATGGGCAATACATATATACTTCCTTACTCCGCACGAATATGACTTGTTAATTTATACATTGACCAGTATAATAATTACATAAAAAGGAGGAATGCGAATGAAGAGGTGGTTGGTAATTGTTGCAGGTATGTTATTGATATACGTCTCTTCCTGTAAAAAAGAAACAAATGAATCGGAAGAACATACAACAAAATGGGTTATTATAGGCTACATGGATGGAAACAATAACCTTGACGAGAGTAATAATGGTACTTCCTATGTGATAAAAGACGTCCAGGACCTTGAGAGTGTGGGCAGTACAGATGAGGTCAAAATTGTTGTGGCTGTGGGCAGCAAGAAGAAGGGTGGAGTGGTAAAATACTATTATATAGAAAAACACACGGATGAACTCCCTGACTCCATAAGTTCAAAAGAACTTACGGACCTTGGAACAAAGGACATGTCCGATAAAAGGACATTAAAGGACTTTCTGAGTTATGTTAAGGAAAACTATCCTGCAGAACATTATATGCTGATACTTGATGACCATGGTGGAGGCTGGAGAGGTTGCTGTGTTGATGAGATAAATGGTGCAGGCAGTCTGATGTCAATACAGGATGTGAGGTCTGCCATGGAGGAGGTTAATATACATCCAGATATAGTTGTCTTCCATGCCTGCCTTATGGGAATGCTTGAGGTAGCCTATGAATTGAAGGACATTACAGACTATGTTGTAGCGTCAGAATTTTCCATGCCCATGCTCAGTGTTTTAAATCCCGCAGCGTGGCTTTCGGCTCTTGTAAACAACCCTGATATGTCATCACTTGACCTTGCAAGGGAGGTGGCAAGGGCTGTATATGATGAAGGGGTCAGACAGAATAAGACGGTGCACATGGCAGTCATCAAAACGGAAGGGATGAGGTCCCTGGGTGCCAAAGTTGGGAATCTTGCCAATGACCTTGTTACCCAGTCAGGTAATTATGCGAACGAAATTTATGATGCATGGGGAAATACTCATGTATCCTCACTGGATGACCCCAATAATGTTGATTTAAGGGAGTTTGTGCTCAATTTAAAAAATGAACCGAATCTGGGAAATATTCAGGTCTTGAAGGATGATATTGACTCGGTAATTGCAAAACTCAATGAATCTGTACCATATACATGGACCAATGCTCAGATGTCAAGAGGTGGACTTACAATTTACCTCCCCATTGACCATGCTATATTTGCACAGGATTCTGCAAAATACGTTTCTCTTAAATTCAAGGAAACCAACTGGTACAGTTTTGTCTCAAAGTTTACCATAGACCTTGGAAATGGAGGTGGAGGTGGTAATGGCGCAACTATCAGTGTCTCAGGAAGCATCCAGGACCAGATAGGTCTTGGAAATTATTACCTTGAAGTGGATTTCAGCCATGACCAGAACTGGGATGCCTCTGATTCCTCCTCCACGGTATCTCTCGGTAATTCCACTACTTTTGATACTGAAGTTAGTGTACCTGAGGGGTATGGTGAAGGTGACTACGTCGGGTTCATAGCCTATAGTGGAAACTGTTATGATGCTGATAATGATGGTAATGCTGATGATCTTATTTTGGGATTTTATCCGGATAATGGTGGAAGTGAAGGATTTTTGAATTTTGCCACTTCGTACAGTGGTCTGAGTATTGCTTTAAATTACTATGTTCCAGATTATTGTACAAAGGTTAGGACAGGTGGTATAGTAAAGGATGTGCTTTTGAGAGCAAAACCTCTAAAGCACTGAACACTGATTCATGAGCAGGGAGTTCCTCCTTGCTCTTTTTCTATTCGTTTTTTAAACACTTATCCTCTTTTATAATACTCACATGTTAGGTGATAGACTGGGAAAGTACAGAATCATAAAGTGGATAGGAGGTGGGCAGTTTTCCGATGTGTTTTTAGCAGTTGACACGCTTATTGAGCGGGAGTTTGCCATTAAAATCTCAAGACAGAGGGCAAAAGACATAGAAATGTTGAAGCAGGAAGCAAAGGTTCTTGCTTCTTTAGAGCATCCCAACATAGTGAGATTTTATTCCCTTGAGGAGATAGATGGAAGAATTGTTCTTACCATGGAGTATGTTGAAGGTGAGTCTTTGAGGAGTTATATGGACCGTTTGAGAAAAGTTGGCATGGAAAAGGCAGTTTCTATTGTTGAGATGATACTTCAAGGGGTTGGGTATGCTCACAGAAAGGGTATTCTGCATAGAGACTTAAAACCTGAGAATATACTCTTAACAGATGATGGTAAGGTTAAAATAACTGATTTTGGTCTTGCCAGAATAAAAACAGGCCTTTCCCTTTCGCTGTCTGTTGCAGGAACACCTGTGTATATGTCACCTGAAGCATGGAAGGGAGAGTATGATAAAAGAAGTGACATTTACTCAATAGGTGTTATTTTATATGAAATGCTATCAGGGAGATTACCTTATGAAGGTGAGTCTTTTGAGGAACTCAGACAGAGAATATTGCATGGAAAACTCAGAAAAATAAGGGGGCTTTCGCCTGACCTCTGGTATCTGGTAAAGAAAGCCATGTCAAGAAGGCCTGATGATAGATTTCAGTCATGTGAGGAGTTAATAAATGCACTTAAAAAGAGTGGTTACATGCTTGAAATCTCTGGATTACTTGAGGATAGAGCGAAAAAAAGCGAAATTCTTTCAGGTCTTACTCCAGCACAGGAAGAAGCGGTACTTGATGGCGATGGTGTTGTGCTGATTATAGGTAGTGCTGGTACTGGCAAGACTTATACCCTTGCACGCCGTATTGTATATTTAATCAGGGAAAAACATGTAAAACCTGAAAATATTCTTGCGATTACTTTTACTGGAAAAGCCGCTTACAATCTTAAAATGGAAGTGGCGTCCTTACTGGGCGAACTTGCTACCAGAAAACTGTGGGCAGGTACATTTCACCAGATGGCTTTGAGAATTTTCCTGGCTGGTGCTGATAGATTGGGATTCCGTGAGGAAGACCTTGTAATCATTTCCCCTGAGGATGCGCTTTCTATAATTGAGAACCTTTCATCTTCGGGGAGAGCAAAGGGTATAAAGCGTGCCATTGACCGTGCAAAGACGAATCTTATAAGCCCGGAAGATTACAGAAAACTGGCAAAGACGTCATGGGAAAAGCGTATAGCAACGGTTTATATGAGTTATCAGAATCTCCTCATGTCAAGGAATATGGTGGACTATGGTGACATACTCATGTATGCCGTTAAAGTCCTTGAAGAATTTGAAGACATACGGGATGAATTTACATCAAGATTTAGATATATTCTGGTTGATGAGTTTCAGGACATTGACCCGGCACAATTTCGCCTGCTTATGATTCTTTCAGAAAAGCATGGAAATCTGTTTTTGACGGGTGATGATGACCAGTCAATTTATGGATTTCGCGGGGCAAATCCTGAATTTATTAAAGAACTTGAAAGGTACTATGAGGGAAAAGTTAAAAGGTTCTATCTGACCACGAGTTTCAGGGTTCCACAGAGGATACTTGAAACTGCTGAAAGACTCATATCGTTTAACAAAAAAAGGGTTAAAAAGCCAATGGTGTCCATGGCTAAAACAGAAGGGGTTATACTTTTAAAAGAAGCCACTTCAGAAGAGGAAGAAGCCTCATGGGTGGCAAAAACAATCAAGGAAGAAGTGGAGAAGGGCTTACAGTATGACGACATAAGCGTAATTTACAGGGTGAATGCCTATTCCAGATATTTTGAGGAGACCTTTATGAGAGAGGATATTCCTTACAATCTTCAGAGTGAAGGTGGTTTTTATGAGAGAGAAGAAATACGGTCAATAATAGGTATTCTCAAACTCGCAGAAAAAAATGCTTCTTATGGTGATGTGGAACTTATTGCAAGAAGGTTCATTGGTCTTTCTGGAAAAACTTCAAGGTATGTTGCTTCAAAATTTACAGGCAGGAGAACTAAAATTAGATTAAGCATGGAGGAAAAAGAAAATGCGGATTCCGCCATTTCAGTTCTTAAACAGTTTGCAAAAAGTTATGATGAGAAATTGCTTTCTGAATTGACACCCCTTGAGGTAGTGGAGAGTTTTCTTGAGCAATTTGGATATTTTGAAAGGCTTGAACGGGCAAGAAGTTCTGCCCGCATACAGGAGAGAGAAAATGTTCTGGAATTTCTTGAGTTTATCGGCAGATACAAAAGGGGAGAACACAGGAAGTTGCAGAACGATGTGGCACTTTTGAGAACTCTTGGAATTGAATCTCAGAGTCAGCGTGGTGTTAAATTGATGACCGTTCATCAGGCCAAGGGTCTTGAATTTCCATGCGTCTTTGTGGTTGGGCTTTATGAGGGAAGATTTCCTCTTTTAAGCAGGTATGGTAAGGATGAGGATATAGAAGAGGAAAGAAGGCTATTTTACGTTGCAATTACCCGCTCGCAGGATAAACTCTACTTATCCTATCCTAAATTTAGATATGGAAGGTATCGTAATGAGCCGTCCATTTTTATATCGGAAATGTTCTTGAAACCTGAAGTGTGATTAAAGTTTTCCTATTCCAACCAGAATACCACCTAATACTATAAGTATTATTCCTCCAATTCTAAGACTGTCTATGCGTTCTCTAAATAACAGTCTGGCATAGATAGCGCTCATAAATGGGCTTGTAGAAGAAATGGGTAGAACGACATACAGAGCTCCTTTCTGTATTGCAAGAAAGAAGAAAAACATACTGAGAAAGTCACCTGCTATACCTGCAAGTACCACTTCGTGTAGTACAACTTTTCGGATTTCATGGAAGATAGTGCTTTTAAAGACCAGAAGGTTAAAGACCAGAAGGAAAGCCATGGAGAAAAAGGCTCTTAAAAGTGTCATCGTGATGGCTGGGAGTTCAAAGAGGACTATCTTGAAGATAAAGGAATTGATTCCCCATAAAAAGGCCGTTATTAAAGCGAATAAGATGGCATGTTTTTCTCCGTGTCTCCTTTTTTTGTCACTTCTTCTCATGTTATGAAGTCCAAGAAGAATAAGAACAAAGCCCACAAGAGAGAGCATTTTAGGGATGATGCCGAAAAAAGCAAGATCAAGCAGTATGGATACGGCAGGATAAGAATTTACAAGTGGGTGTACCACTGTGATATCAAGACTCCTCATGGCACGTACATAAAAATACCACGCCAGAATAGGGCCTATAAAAGATGTAATTGCAACAAGGAGCAGGACTTTTGTGGTTATATAAACATACCACGATGGCATATAAAAAAAGATAAATAACAAAAGCACAATAAAAGACGAAGCTGATTTCAGGAATGTTATTACAGTGGGTTTTGCAAGAGTTGCACTTTTCTTGAGAAGAACAGGTTGCATTCCCCCAAATACTGCGGAAAGGAGGGAAAATACTATAGCCATGAATAAAGAAGCCTTGTAAGAAGTGCAAGAATGGTTGCCACTGTAGTTGAAAGCAGGATAGAATAGAACATCACCTTTTTATTGAACTCTCTGTATATTGCAGCGAGGGTAGCAATACATGGTATATAAAACACTGAAAATACCACAAATGTAGCAAGTTGAGCATTGCTCATGACATTCTTCAGACCAGAGAGAGGTGTACCCATTGCTGTTTGCAACATTATGAGGGTAAGCTCTTTTCTAAGAATTCCAAATAGGAGAGTAACGCCTACCTTATCGGGAAGACCAAGTAAACCCGAAGTAAATGGATATAAAATGCTGTTTATAATCTGCTCTATTCCGTAAAACTGTATTGCGCCAAGAACCATACTTCCTGCGATAAGCATTGGCCATGCTATGAAAAGAAACTCTTTTGCGTGTAACCAGGTTTTTGAAAGGGTAATCTTTAATGATGGTGTTCTGTAAGATGGAATTTCAAGAACAATCCCGGGAGAGTCTTCTTTTTTAAGAAGTGTGAGTAATTTACCCACGATACCAACTACCAGCAAGTTAATAAGTAAAACACCTACAGCAAATAAAGGTCCGAGAAATTTATTGGAAATTGCCAGCAAGACCGTAAGGCGTGCTGAACAGGGTATGAATGGTACCAGTAAAGCAGTAAGTATCCTGTTTCTTTCCTCTTCAATAATACGTGTGGCGGTAATTGCTGGAACATTGCATCCGTATCCAAGAAGTAAAGGCACAACAGATTTTCCATGAAGTCCGAATCTGTGCATTATTGTATCCATCAAATAGGCAGCTCTTGGTATATATCCGATATCTTCAAGGAGAGAAATAAAGAACATGAGCGGCAAGAGGTATGGAAAGACAATTCCTATGCCTCCTGAAAGCCCATCAATGAAAGAGTTCCACAGAGAGAATGCAAGGCCCGTTTTTTGTGAATAGAGAAGCTCAAATGGTTTGGTAAAATAACCTTCTACCATTGAGCCAATCTTAAAAACAAGGTAAAATAAGCCCAGATATACAAAGGCCATTACAATGTATCCCAGAAAGGGATGCATGACTATCTGGTCTATTCGTTCATCAATGGAATAACTCTTTTTTCTTTTGAATGTGACAACTTTCTCCGCAATTGTCATGGCTGTGTGATGTCTTAAGGCATGTATAACATCCTCTGGCTCCATGGAGAATTCCTTCTCAAACACCCTTCTGGATTCTGAAATCTGAGTATTAATTCTGTCAAGGCATCTCTCTTCACTTATAACGTCCCAAGGAGCCATTTCTCCCCCGAGTATTTTTGTGGCAAAAAAGAACAGAGTACACTCTGATTTGTGAGCAATACATTCTGAAAGAATTGTTTTAATCTTCTGAACTTCTTTAAGAATATTTCCCGGAAGGTCCTTAAGAAAGCAGGAAGTTTTAAAATTGCTGTTTTCTATTACATCAAAGAGTTCTTTAATCCCAATACCTCTTGAAGCTATTGCAGGTATAACAGGAATATTAAGGATTTTTTCCAGCTTTTTAACGTCAATATGGATCCCCTTTCTATTTGCCTCATCAACCATATTCAAAACAAGCACCATGGGTTTTCCAAGTTTTAAAAGTTGCAGGGTAAGTTCAAGTCCTCTTGAAAGCATTGATGCATCAAGGATATTCACCATAAGGTCATAATCTTCTTCAAGCAGAAACTTTAGGGTTCTGTTTTCCGCCTCGTCTCCCTGTGTAAGTGAATATATACCAGGAAGGTCTATAATTTCAAAGAGTTTTCCTCCCCTCTTAAATTCGCCCCTTTCAATCTGTACAGTTGTCCCAGGTAGATTGGAAATCCGGGCCTTAAATCCCACAAGATGATTAAAGAGCGTGCTTTTTCCGCAGTTGGGTTGTCCTATCAGGACGATTTTCAATTTCTTTTCAGGCATACTCCACAATGATTTTTCTTGCTATGCCCCTGCCAATTGCAAATTTGGAGCCATTGGATAGGTTTTCAATGAAAAAAGTGCCTCTAAATGGTGCTATCTGTATGATTCTTATGTAGTCCCCTGGATTGAGACCCATTGCAAAGAGTCTGGCCCTTACACCTCTACCTCCGGCTATCTGTATAACTCTGAGCCGTGCCCCTACCTGCGCATCAAATAGTGTCATAACTGTATTATAAGAGATTAAACCCGTAAATGCAAATGAGAATGATTATAATTTTAATTATTTAAGGAGGAGCAGGGTGGCAAGAGTGAAGTAGGATAGAAGCCCTAAAATATCAACCACCGTGGTGATAAGAGGACTTGAGGAAACTGCGGGGTCAATCTTGAATATTCGGAAAAATAGAGGTAAAAGGAGTCCTACTGTATTGGAAAGTACGATAACTACCAGAAGAGCAAAGGACACAACGAAGGCGATGTGGGGGCTTCCGCTTACAAATATGGCAATTATAAATCCCACCAGTGAGAGTGGGATTGCAAGCACGAATGATGTAAGTATTTCGTTGAGTATGACTTTTCCGAGTTTCTTTTCGTCTATTTCTCCAGTAGCCAGTGCTCTTACTATAAGTGTAACAGCCTGGGATCCAACGTTTCCTCCTGTATCGGTTAACATGGGAATAAAAAACGCCAGTGAAACAATGGCTGATAACGTTTCATCAAACTTTTTGAGAACTGAACTTGAAGCTATTTCTGCTACAAGGAGGCCCACAAGCCACGGTATTCTCTTTTTTACACGTTCTATGGGAGATAGTCTGAAGTACTCTTCTTCAATCTCAGGTGCCTCCACAGCAGCCATTTTATAAATGTCTTCTGTTGCCTCATGTTCCATTATGTCAAGCACATCATCAACTGTTATAATACCCAATAACTTGTTCTCACTGTCAACTACAGGAATTGATATAAGGTCATATTTTTTAATTAATTTTGCGGCTTTTTCACGATCGTCCTGTGCTCTTACATACACGGGGTCTTTTTCCATAATGTTTTTGATTTTTACATCACCTCTGGAAAGAACCAGTGATTTGAGGTCCACCTTCCCGATAAGCCTTTTATCCTTATCAAGCACATATATATCATAGATGGTCTCCACTTCCTGTGCTGCCTCTCTTATTTTCTGTATAACCTCATCAACTGTCATGTCCTCTGTAACGTCAAGTACGTCAGGGGTCATTGCTCTTCCCACGGAGTCGGGAGGGTAATTAAGTAGTGTTACTGTCTCGTCACGTTCTTCGGGAGAAAGTTTTAAAAGTAGTTGCTTTACAACTTCAGTTGGAAGTTCATCAAAAAGGCGTGCTCTGTCATCAGGGTCCATGTCCTCAAGCAGGGATATGGTTTCAGCGCTTGAAAGATATTTTAACAGTTTCTCCTGGTCATCAAAATGCAGTTCGCTGAAAACAAGAGCCGCCACATCTTTATCAAGCAATCTGAATAATAATGCCTTTTCTGATGGTCTGAACTCCTCAAGAGAAAGAAGGTCAGCAATATCCTGTGGCTTTAAGTATTTCAGGAACTCTTTTAAGTGACCCAATTCTTTTTCCTGAATGAACTCCTTAATATCCGGTATTAGAACTTTCTTTATGTCTATCATCTGTCTATCCTAAAACTGAATAAAATAGAGATTGTTAAGGATGGCCCCGCTTCCATTACCCTGTAAATTGTTGGATGGCACACTTTCAGGGCCGTCATAATGGTCACCACCTGCGATTACTGCTACTATTCCAATTCTACCATGCTGTCCCGTGCTTATGAGTTGTATGGGGATGGCCGCTTCTATTGCTCCGATACTTGATGGCTTCAGAGAACTTGCCACATTTATAGAATCTGTTAAGTCAACTGTTCGGCCTGTGGTATCTATACTTCTGAAACCAGGTGTCACACTACCATCAACCCACTGTGCCAGAATGTATTGAGCCTTTAAACTGTCAGGAAAAGTGAATTTACGTGCATAAAAATCTATATTGTCCATATCTGTATATCCAAGCGAGGAATCATATGGCTCTACATGGAAATATACTATAAGGGCATTGTTGGTAACTTCTCCCTGTACCCCTATAAACAGTGTGTCGTTTTCTATGGTGGCGTATAGTGACCCTATATCGCCATTGCTTCCCCAGGGGCTGTCTCCTATGGTGTCGTATACTGAAGGCGTATCCCAATCTGAAAGGTCGCCATCAATAATGATGCCATGAGCTTTCTCAAGCACCACATCTATTGAAGCAGTATCATTGTTGACTGTCACATTTTGAACAGTATCCGGTATGTATCCTGGAGCCTGAAAAACAATGGTATAAGTCCCATTAGGAAGGGGAGATAAAAGATATTCGGATGTCATTGTATCTGTATGAGTTTCTGCTATTTTTTCTGAAGCACTGTATGCGGAAATTGTGGTAGGGGGGTATGGAGGAGATGTTACATCAGTAAAATCAACAGTACCCTTTATAGCACCGCCAGGTGCAGAATAGAAGGTTATGGAATAAAACAGAGTTTGTTCATTGAAGGTAAATTTCCAGTATCCTGCCTTATTTATTGGACCGGCTGTGATATGATTACCGGTGCCTGTACAGTTAGGTTCTGCATAACCTGAAAGCCCACTATCAGGTCCCTGTGTTCCAAATGCAAGATCCCAGTTACTATTTGGAACGAATTTAAACATTATACTGTCTCTTGTTCCTGAAAAATACTGTATTTTTTCCCATGTCCAGTCTGCCACCAGATTCATTTCTGTTGATGAAAGGTCTTCAAGTGCCCAGCCATTGAAATCACCAACAAGTTGCATTGACCGATACTGGGTTTTAAATTCTTCACCAGGTGGATTTACTATCACGTTGCCCTCTTTGCTGGCACATGAACTTATGATGATAAAAGTCATTAAACTGATTGTTGCTTTAAAATATTTTCTAAACATAATGGTAAACCTCCATTTGTTTTAAAACAGGATAAAAACGGATAAAATAATAGACCTGAAAGGCTATATATGGAATCATCTGCCTTTTATCATCAAGATAAGCAGATAGAAAAACTCCTGAAAGCGGAAAAATCAATGGAAATACAGCGATAAAATACCCCAATACGGTTTTTATTGATCGTTTGGCAAAACGCTTTACCACAGTTGCTACAACTCTGAGGGATAGAAAAAGCATGGCAACGAATAGCAAAAAAAGAACATTGAGATATGGGACAGATGAGGTGTTTTGTATATGGACGAAAAAACCGGGGATATAAAGTAACAATGAGATTATGTTTATAATGTAAAACGTTTTTATCATCACTCTACCCTTAACAGAGAATTCTGAAAACCTCCTGACTGAACTGTCTCCGGATTTGATGGGTCAAGATACCAGCTTGTGCCATTTACCACGTATTTATATTGATAACTTCCGTTCTGAAGGGGGATTATGAGGGTCCATATACCATCCTTCGCCTTTTTGTCCCCATCTTTCCCGTCGTCATGCATCCTTCCTATGTGTGGGTTAAAAGGTCCATCCTGTGTGCCACACCATCTGTTAAAATCGCCGCATACATTGACGTAGCTTGCGGAAGGAGCGTAAAATTGGAACAGAACGCCTTTCCTTGTTTTGTGCGGTGCTGGAAGTCTTGGTTTTACCTCTTTCAAAATTACACACCCAGAGATAAGAATAACTGCACTTAAAAAGATAGTTCTAACCATACACGTATCTCCTTTGTATTTTTCAGATGAAGTTCTCCTTCCTCAATAATGCCACCCAAACCTCTATAGTTATTTTGAAGTTGTGTAAGGTTAATTCCTGCTTTAGAGAGATATTCCCTCCTTGCAGTGTATTCATCAAGAAGATTGTAAGGGTAGAACCCATAACCTATCTTTGTTTTAAGATTCCTTGAGAACGCATATGAAAGTTCCAGATAATGGTCAAAAAACTCTTTATCTAAGTTCAGGAAAGACGATTTCAGGTGGTAGTATCTCAAGTCATAATAGACCTTTGCACGTTTTACCGGAAGCGCAACCCGTAGGAGGGCCTCGTCACTGCGTGGAGGCTGGTTTAAGGCGTATCTTGCTGTCTTCAAAGAAAACTCAAGGTCAAGGAGTTTGAAAATTTCAAATCTACATTTTCCGTACAGAGTCATATATCTTGAATACCCTAAAAGAGGGTATTCAATGTAAGGGAGCCTGTTTATATCAAAAGACCTGAAAAGTGCGTCCCATGTGGTTGAGTATTTATGTGCAAAGAGAAAATGCTGGGTAAAGCCCGCCTTAAAATGTTTTATGTTCAAAAGTATGCCTGTCTTTAATTTACTGAATCCCTTGCCATAGTAAGATTCAAATAAACTATCAAAACTATGGTGTTCTATGTCAACGTATGCATTGAGTTTTTCATTATCATAAACCGTTCTGAATTTATACCATTTTTCCATGTCCCATTTTCTATCAATGGGACTTTGCTGGGTTTTGGTACCATCAACATCGTAGAAGTTTGCACGCTTTACATCATGCCCTGACAGTAATTGAAATTTAAGGCCGTTTTTTTCGCCGAATTCAAGGGAATATATATATCTGTCTTCATATGTGTTGAAATGCAGAAGTGTTGAATCATTCACTTTTTCGCTATCAGGAGATACAACCTGATACTCTATATTGTTCCCATGGGATATATAAAAACTAATGGCGCTGTAAAATCTATTATAGTTTCTTGCCAATCTCATAAAACCGAGATCTCTGCCAGTTGAGATTTCATTTGAGTAAAGGCCCGTAACTTTTGAGATTATGTTTGTAGAAATTTCAGTTAAAACACCCTGCTCATCTCTTCCCAGGGGATATCCAAATTCATTAACACGGCCTACAAGTTTTATCGGGTCAGAACTTTCATAGGCAAACATATTGTAAAATGAAACAAAGCGTAGATTACCCTTTTCAAAATTGAGTTTTGCCCTTTCAAAGTAAAATGGAATCTGATGTGTTGAAGGGTTCTGTCCCGCATTCGTATTATAATGTAGAATTGCTATAAGATTTGACTCATCTTTTATATTAACAGAAACGGACATTCTCACGTCTGTTTCAGTATTCATAAGACGGTAGTGCCGGGACGTATCTTTATCCATCTTTAAAAATCCCTTCGCTTTGCCCCCAAAAGTTACGTAAGAGTTCATGGGTGTATTGTTTGACATTGTTGGGGGGAAGACTTTAAAGCCTCTGCCAACTTTTATAACAGAGTTCCCATAAGGACCTTCAGTAATAGGATTTGTGGGGTCCTGTTCATATCTACCATCAACAAAGAATTTGTACTGGTATTTTCCCGGTGAAAGCGGGATAATCACGCTCCATAAACCTTCTGAATTTCTCTCCATGGGTGTGGCAGATGTATTCCAGTTATTGAAGTCTCCTACAAGATATACGCTTTTTGCATTGGGATCAAAGTATGTAAACTTTACACCTTCTTTTGTCCCTTCTGGAAAGGATAAAAGCAGAAAAGCAAAAATTTTAAGCATCATAAACCTTCTCCTTTTTAGAACCAGTATTTTAAGAGAATCTTGAATCTGTCTCTGATTTTCTGATAAGGAAAGTCAGAGATGTCCGGGTCATTAACAAGGTCTGCATCTGTTGCCCCCGGATCCCCGTATTCAATGAAAATCTCACTGTTTGTGAACTTTCTAATGGCAAGTTGAGCAAAAAATGAGTTCCAGTTAAGGCCCTGTCCATTACCAAACGCACCTCGCATATAAAATTGGAGCCAGCCTGTTAAATTAATCCACATTTCAGTACCTAAAATAGAGCGCTCTCCAATGGAGTAGTCATTATCTTTGCCATTAACGTTGATACCTATGTCCTTGATCTTATACTGTAACTTCACTTTCATGCGAGTATTTTCTCCCTGTATCTGGAAAAACACATGTTTCCAATCGCCCTTCCTGTTAAGAATCCTTTCTGCAAATATTTTGGCAGATACCCCTTTTCTAAATTCAGCATATACCTCACCGTATTGCCATGTTACTATGTAAGGAGATTGAAGTAATACAGGATAATCATACCAGGTCTTATATCTTCTAATTTTATAAAGAATGTTGATTGCTCTGTATGGAACAAGATAGAGTACTTCGCCGTAAAATCCCTCTCTGCCAAATTCGTGGTCAAAGCCGGGGTTAAATTTGTTTGACATTTCGTCAATAAAGAATTTTCCGTAATTAAAATAGGAGCCTGCAATATTAAAACCTTTAAAATAAATTCTTCTGAGTTCAACCTCAATGGCACTTTTGTCCATAACATTCATACTGTCTTTATCTGGCTGATTTGGATGAACTGAGGTTGCGAATTCAGAAGAGAGGTAAAGCGTTCTGAAAAGATGCAGTCTTAAATATCCAGAATTAATGCTGTTATATGATGGTTCTCTGCCGCCGCGCCAGTCTTTCTTCATGTATAGATAACTTAGAGTTAGAGTTTTGCCGAAATTTCTTCCAAATCTACCAATATATGCTTCTCCGTCCCAGCTCTTATATTTGGATACAAGAAATGTACCAAAAAATCCGTAAGTTTCCCAGAAATCCAGTCGCATGCCCTCACCTTTCGGCCCGAAATTATCGTCCTTTAGTCTGTCCTGATTGGCAAGGTAGAGTAGAGGACTCTGCACCCAGTATCTGTCCTCTCTTGCAAATATGGCTATGTTGTGGTGCTTACCATTTGTTTGAATATGGCCCTGGTTGAAGAAAAATTGAGTGCCGTTGGAGTTTGACAGGGCATTGAAGGAAAGATAGAGTTCACCGATGCCAGAGGGATGAGCACTTACTTTAAATTCCAGATAGTTCTTTGGATTATACAGGTTCCAGTAAACAGAATTCTGTTCTTTTTCCGTATAGAATTCTGACTCAAGATATCCATTAAAAGATACCGGAAATAGAAATACCAGTAAAACAAACAGCATATTATAAGATTAAAGTAAACACAGCGGTGGTGCAAAAGATATATTATGTTATGTTTTAGTTTCTTATAATCAAAATTGGTGTTCTGTAATTACGAGACGGAGTCTTAATTATAATCCAGTAAATGCCAGTGGTAATTTTTTCCGGAAGTTCAAGAAAGTATACATTTCCTGTAATATCTCCTTTAAAAAGTTCATGTATTCGCCCGTTCCTGTCAAGAATATTTATGTTTGCAGGTGTATGATGTCCAAAGAGTACGGGAAGCCTTGCATGGTTTTTTATCACATTATAAACAACTGCAGGCGGAAGGGTATCTTCCGGTATCTTCAAGCCTATTGTTATACTTTTCAGTGCTATATAAGAAAAACATAACTTATGGAATACCACCTTGTATTGGACAAATCTGCATCTTGCACTGTGCAGTTTTGAGTGATTTAAAACTTTGTGCCATGAACTCCATTTTATAGAAACTGGTGTTATTCCTGTTCCGTGTCTAATAAATACATCTATATAGGGTCTCAGCAATGTATCCAACGCAGTATCCCCATGAAAAGTCATCTGTGTCTCCCAAAAAACCGTATCACATATAACTTCTTTCTCTTTTATGGAATATGCATCAAACACAGATGAAAAGTAGGTAACAGTGTCACTCAAATCATAAATGTTGCCTGCGTCCTGTGTAATTCCAGCGTCCTGTCCGTATGCTGGAAGATAATCTATTGCTACCCATGTCCCTGCTGAGTTTTTTTTGTATAAGATTGCATTGTTTATACGTGAGTGTTCCTGACTGCCAATAAGAATTTCATCTGAACCATCATTATCAAAATCGGCTATTGTAATACCAGTACCACAGTTTATAGGTAATGAATCATCTGGATAAGGTGCGAATGTTCCGTCTCTGGAGTAATAAATATAAGAGTAAGAATATTGAGTATCATATGGAAAGTTGGAAAATACTACATCAGGGAAAGTATCATCATTAAGATATCCGACACTGCAGGACCACGAGGCAAAAGTATAAATAGAGTCGTCTGGTAAGTGTGAAAATCCATTTAAAGAACCGTAGTAAATGTATGACCAGTGATAAGTAGAGTGGTGGATTGGCTCAGATGAGTGGTTTGGGATAACAATATCTAAAAAACCGTCTCTATTTAGATCTATAACAGAAATATCATCTCCTGCGCCCATTGTTTTGATAGAGTCCTTTATCCATATGCGGGTGCCTTTCTGGTAATATATATATGACCACGTATCTGCATTATTATTTGCTGAATAAATAGCAAAAAATACATCTGGCAGGCCATTTTTATCAAAGTCGGCTATTTTGTTGCCATGTGCCTGGTGAGTTAGAAATGAATCACAATAGACTTTTGAGTATTCTCCCTCGTTACCGTAAAAAATAAATGAATAGTCGCTTCCATACCATGTGCTTGTGACTATATCAAGGTAACCATCAAGATTAATATCACCGACTGAGATACTTCCATGATTGGGGTAGGATAGAATAGAATCATCAGGAAAATAAGAAAAACCATCTGGTTTTCCGTAATATATATATGTATAAGGAAAGGTTATATCATACCCGCTGTTTGCAACAATAATATCCTCGTAACCATCATTGTTTATGTCTTCTATAGCGGCAGCCTCAGCTCCATAGGTTTTGAAAGAGTCACGTTTCCGAATACTAAATCCTCTTAGACTGTTCCAGTATATATAGGATACGGTGTCATGTTTAAATCCGTTGTAAGTAAGTGCCCATTCATTTATGAGAATAGCATCTATGTATCCATCATCGTTTAAATCCCTGTCAAAGTTGAGTGGAGTTAAAGTGCCCTTTGAAGTTGCGTATAGATTAGTCCCCATACATGGAGAATGCCCGTCTGCAAAATCCTGAAATGTATTTTCAGTCCAGTAGAAAGTTGTTGATAAAAATAAGGTAATAAAAATTAAACTTGCCATCGTACTCCCAAATGTACATGCAGGGGGCTGTAAGCCGGGTTCTGTCTGAGGGAGCCATTTCTCTGGACAGGAGATTGCTCCCCTGTCTCAAGCGGCCTACCCGGGACCATTGGCCGGGCCAGCCGGTCCCTGTCTGGCCTTGCTCCGGGTGGGGGTTACCACGTGACAGGTTGCCCTGCCACGTCGTGGGCTCTTACCCCACGGTTTCACCTTAGCCTGTGCCTCTTATGAGGCCATCGGCTGTCTGGTTTCTGTGGCCCTGTCCGTCGCCTTGCGGCGCCCACCTGTTAGGTGGCACCCTGCCCTCTGGAGCCCGGACTTTCCTCGCCTTCTGGCGCGGCTCCCCGCCCCCTGCATAATAAAATAATACAGAAAGAAGTGCGATATGTCAAGTATATGGTTGTTCATACATTGATGTTGAATTAAAATAATTGCATTCAGAGGAGGTAAGAATGCAGGTTGAACTCATTACAAAGGTTAAGAAAACGGAAGAGGAAGCACAGAGGATTGTAAAAGAAGCGGAAGATAAGAAAAAGAAGATTATAGAAGAAGCCCACAGAGAAGCAGAAAAGATAATAGAGAAGGCCAAGAAGGAAGCACTTCTCATAAAAGAGCGAGCTCTCAGGGAGGCAGAAGAAGAGGCAGCCCGTGAGGTGGAACATATGAAGAAAATGTATCTTGCTGAACTCAAGAAGGTGGAGGAAGAAGCCAAAAGCAAAATGGATCAAGCAACACAGTATCTGTTAAAAAGAATCTTTGAAGACTAAAAATGGCTATAATACCTGTTGAAAAGGTCTATATAACATTTCATAAAAGTGAGAAGGATAGTATTCTGGAAAAATTGCAGGATTCTGGCATCCTGCATATCTCCGAAATTGGTGAAGAGATTAGGAAGGAATTTGATGTTTACGATAGGGAAGAAGAGAGGATTGAAAAGGGTCTTGAAGATAAGGTAAAGAGTCTTGAAAGAATTATTGATGTTCTGGAAAAGTATGCTGAGCCTGTGGGATTTTTAGAGTCGTTGTTTGAGAAGAAGGAGGAAGTATCTAAAGAAGAGTTACTCAGAACAGTGAGATCTATTAATATTGAGGAACGACTTGAAGAACTTGGAGCCTTGATTCAGGATAATGTGTTTCTTGATACGCGCCTCAAAAATCTTTACACCCAGCTTGAGTTTTTGAAACCGTGGGTTAATCTTGATCTGTCACTTAAGACGTTTATGGAAGGGTATGGCAGGATAAGGTTCATTGCAGGCAAAATCAGCTCCCGTTATCTTACAGAACTTAAAGACATTCCATTTGAAAAGGTATCAGAGGACGCCAGATTCGTTTATGTCATCGTGGCAGCCTTTATAGAAGACATTGATGAAATAAAGAGAAAGCTTGTGGAGTACGAGTTTGAGCAGGTGGAGTTCCATGGCTACAGGTTTACACCAAAAGAGGAGCTTTCCCTGATAGAGAAAGAAATTGAAGTCCTTGAAGAAGAAAGAAGAGTGATAGATAGAGTTTTTAAAGAGCATGCAGATAATTTACCTGTATACAGAATGCTTCATGATTATTATGTTTCAATCCTTGATAGGGAACTTGTAGATGCAAAAGGAGTTGAAACTAATTGCGCCACTTTCATCACAGGGTGGGTTGAAAAAAGGAATATAGACAAATTGAAGAAGATCGTTGGTGACTTTGAAACTGCATCTTTTATGAAAATAGAACCTGAGAAAGGAGAAGACCCGCCCATCTACCTTGAAAACAAGAAGTTGACCTGGCCATTTGAGACACTCGTCAGGTTATATGGTTTGCCCAATTATAGAGAGGTTGACCCCACTGCCCTTATGGCTCCATTTTTTACTGTGTTCTTTGCACTCTGTTTGACTGATGCAGGATATGGAATAGTACTTATGCTCCTTTCATATTATCTTATGAAAAAAATTAAGGCTGGTTATGATCTTTTCTGGACGCTTTTTATGGGTGGTTTCGCCACGATTTTCGCGGGTGCTATTACAGGTGGCTGGTTTGGTGATATTCAGAATCTCTGGTCTGGTTTCAATGTTTTCAGAAACAAGTTTCTCCTATTTGATCCGATGAATGAGCCAATGAAGTTCTTTGCTCTTGCTCTTGCTCTTGGGTACTTCCAGATAATTGTTGGCCTTTTTGTTGGATTTTATAAAAAGGCGAAGAATGGTAGTGTTTTAGATGGGATTTTTAATGAAATTGCCTGGATAGGCATACTCATAGCGCTTCCACTGGGCGTTTATCTTAAAAAGACCCTGCTCAATTACATGGCGATAGGTTTTGCAGTTCTCATTCTTCTGTTTTCTGCCAGTAGCAGAAATCCTGTTATCAGGGTATTAAAGGGTGCATACAATCTTTATGGAGGGATAGGGCTTATTGGTGATTTGCTTTCTTATGTAAGGTTAATGGCACTTGGAATTGTTACTGCTGGTATTGCAATGGCTGTTAACATACTTACAAAACTCGTTTTTGGCATTCCATATCTTGGTTATGTCCTTGCTCCTCTAATTTTTATCGGTGGACATGCTTTCAGTGTATTTGTAAACGTCATGGGTGCTTTCGTACACAGTTTGAGATTACAATACGTAGAATTTTTCAACAAGTTTTATGAAAACGGTGGTAAGGCCTTTGTTCCATTTTCGTGGAGAGGCAAATATTATAGAGTCAAAACACAGGAGGAGTAGCTATGCGCAAGTTTTTAATGGTCGCTCTGTTTGCAGGTTTTGTGGCTTCTTGTGCAACAACAGGGCAGAATGCCCAGAAAGTAGAAAAACATGTTTACAATCCGGATTCAGCAAAGGCATGGTATTCCATTGCCAGAGACTATGCACAGAAGGCTGAACTTAAGAGAGATACCTCTTACTATCGTAGAGCCATAAAGAACTATTATCGTTCCCTCTCCTATGATAAAGAGTTTGAACCAGCATATCTCGGTCTTGCAAAGGCATATCTTGGTCTTGGAATGATTGATTCTGCCAAGATTATTTATAAAAAGGTTCTTGAAATCAATCCATCCAGTTCAAAAGGTTATCAGGGACTTGGTTTTGTATATGGAATCATAGAGAAAAACTATCCTGAAGCAGAAAAGTATTATAAAAAGGCCATTGAAATAGACCCTTCCAATGCAGATGCCTATTTTGGACTGGCAAAATTATACGAAAAAGAAGGAAAACCAGAACTCTGCGATACATTGTATGAAGAGGCTATAAAGAAAAAGCCAGACTTTGCCCCACTTCTCAAGTCGGCTGGTCTTTTTTATAAAGAAAAGGGAGAACTTGATAAATGTACACATTATCTTGAGAAGTCGCTTGATATAGGACTCAGTAAAAAGAGTGAAAAAGAAGTGAGAAATGCTCTTCTGGACTCATACATAAAAATAGCATCAAAAGAAAAGGACAATGACAAAAAGATAGAACTCTATTTAAAAGCAGCTGCACAGGCTGATTCCCTCATAATGATTGACTCCACAAAGTACACGTATTATTTCAGAAGAGCGACAGCTTATGAGGGAATAGGAGATGCTTACAGGTCAAAGAAACAAAAGAAGACTGCAATGAAATACTACAGGCTTGCCGAATCAGATTACAAAAAAGCCATTGAACTTGCATCTTCCAATAATCCTCTACCAAGCATGAAACTTGCTTCACTGTATATATACAGTCTTAAAAACTATGCAAAGGCAAAAGAGTATGTTAATAAAGTGCTTGCCATGGAAAATCTGAATGATGCATACAGATACTGGGCTTACTTCCTTCTTGGAGAAGCTGATTACAGAATTGGATATAACATTTATTCCGAAGGTAAGAAGAAAAGAGATTACAAATATGCCTGCGATGCTGTTTTAAGCTATGATAATGCGAAAAAGAACTATGCGAATGCGATGAAGTATGCCCAGGACCCATCAATCAAAAACACTATAAATAAGAGACTGGATGCTCTTGAAAAATCAAGAAAACTTGCTTACAGGGTTTGTCATAAAATAGCAACATATAAGTAGTATTGCTCGTTTTTATTCTTCTTTTCTCCCTCTATCTCACAAAAGTTGAGGTAGAGGGGGATTTTATTATTGATAGCACAAATAAAAAAGAGTTCACCGATTACTTCTCCAACAGAAGCATTGAAATTCATGAGGTTATTGATAGCCTGTTCAAGATTTACGAGGAGGCAGGTTTTTTTAATGTAAAATTTGATGTAACTATTGACTCATTGAAGAGAGATACAATCGGTTTAGAAATTAAACCAATAATTTCACGCATTCCCGTGATAAATGAGGTACAGGTAGAAGGTTTTAGACTGCCAGAGCCTACCATCTACACGTATTTTCCTTTTAAAGAGGGAATATTTCGTCGCAGTATGCTGATGGAGAGTTTCGGCATATTGCGCAATGCTGGTAAAATCTCTGATGCAAAATACTTTTTTCTTCGGCTTTCTAAAACCAATAGCTACAGGCTATTGGTCAAACTTCAGCCTTACCGTGAAGCCTTTTATGTGAATCTTACAGGAAACAGCAGAAATGGTATTTCAGGCACTATGTCCTTTGCACATCCGAGCATACTGTCATCAGGTATGGGTTTTGACTTAAGTGCGGGACTATCTGATGGTGGTATAAACTATTATAGCGCTCAAAGCAGTGTTCTACTTCCTTATGTGAAGGGAATGGTATTGACATTTGCTGCAATACAAATTCCAGGTAACAGCATGGCAAGGGTAAGTAAAGGGGAGGTCTCATACTGGAAAAAAAATGGAGGTATTACAGTTGGAGCTGGAAAGAGTAATGCTGAGTTATATTCTTTTCTGGAGCTTTCATTAAATGGGAGAAGCTGGCGTGAAGGATTAAGACTCCGTAAAGGCAAAGGCTGGAGTTTCAGCTATATTCTGGTATTTAACGATGTGTTAGGTGTTAAAGTAGAGCAGAGCCTTGTGCTTTCCAATGTTATGCACTATCTCATTTTAAATAAGCCTCTTAGAGTGTTACAGATACCCCTTTATCCTGATAAACTCTTTACCTGTACTACAATAGGATTATCTGTTCCGTTAAAAGAAAAACTTGCGCTATTTGCAGATGCAGGTGCTCTAAAGAAAGAGTATTGGCTGGATATGGGTATTTCTTATACAGGCACGGATTATGGTATTTATCTGGGTTATTCTATGGATGCTGAGGTCAGAAGGGTGAATGTGGGATTGGTGCTGGGCAATAAAAACTTTATGTTTGAACGTTCTATGCGCATACTTTAGACTATTGGCACATCAAAACAAGGGGGAGTAATGGATTACGGTAAACTGTACTGGTTTGCGCCAGTGGGCTCAATACTTGCGTTAATTTTTGCTTACTATCTATATGCAAAAGTAAGAAAAGAGGATGAGGGCACGGATAGAATGCGGGAAATAGCAGAGGCAGTACGAGAGGGCGCGACTGCATATCTCAAAAGACAGTATTCAGTGGTTACACTCTTTTTCATAGTGGCATTCTTCATCCTTCTACTTTTAGCGCTTAAGGGCCTGCAGCCAATATTTGTACCATTTGCATTTATTACAGGTGGGTTCTTCTCAGGTCTTTCAGGTTTTATTGGAATGAGTGTGGCAACACGTGCAAGTGCAAGAACCGCTAATGCTGCACGTAAGAGTCTGAACAGTGCTCTGCGAGTTGCATTCTCTGCTGGTGGAGTGATGGGACTTGTGGTTGTGGGACTTGCTCTCCTTGATATGAGTATCTGGTTTCAGGTGTTGAAATGGTACTATGGTTCTGTTCAGCACCTTACTGGAAATGAACTTTTGAACAATATCACATTTACTATGCTCAGTTTTGGAATGGGCGCCTCATCACAGGCATTGTTTGCACGTGTGGGAGGAGGTATTTTCACAAAAGCAGCAGATGTTGGAGCAGATATTGTAGGTAAGATAGAGGCAGGTATTCCGGAGGATGACCCCCGTAACCCTGCAGTCATCGCTGATAACGTGGGGGACAATGTTGGTGATGTTGCAGGAATGGGAGCGGACCTTTACGAATCCTATGCAGATTCAATTATTGCCACCATGTCCCTTGCTGCTGCAGCAGCACTGGGTATGAGGGGTGTAGTACTTCCAATGGTTCTCGCAGGAGTGGGAGTAATCGCTTCTATCATAGGAACCTTTTTTGTTCATACGAAAGAGGATGCTACACAGAGTGCACTTCTTGCAGCACTCCGTAAGGGAGTATGGGGCGCAAGTGCCATATTCGTTGTTGCTGCCTTTATTGCAATCAGATTTATTCTTCCTCCAGAGGATTTCAGTATTTTTTATGCGGTTATAGCAGGATTACTTGCAGGTCTTATTATTGGTTATTCCACCGAATACTTCACGTCCGATAATTATTCTCCCACAAGGGCTATTTCTAAATCAGGACTCACCGGGCATGCCACCTTCATACTTGAAGGCCTTGCCACAGGAATGATGTCAACGGCAGTTCCTGTAATTGCCGTAGTGGCAGCAACACTTGTGAGTTTCTTTGTTTCAGGTGGATACAGCAATGTGCAGCTTGGCCTTTATGGTGTGGGGCTTTCTGCAGTTGGAATGCTTTCTACGCTGGGGATAACACTTGCGACAGATGCTTATGGTCCTGTTGCAGACAATGCCGGTGGAAACGCTGAAATGGCAGGCCTTCCAAAAGAGGTAAGAGAGAGAACGGATGCTCTTGATTCACTTGGTAATACCACAGCAGCCACAGGTAAAGGCTTTGCCATTGGCTCTGCTGCACTTACAGCACTTGCTCTGATTGCAGCTTATAATGAAGATGTTTTAAGATGGGGCAGACAGTTTGGCCTTTTAGATTTTGTGAAGCAGTTTAAACCTCTTTTGCAGGATCCCCTTGTTATGGGAGGCATTTTCATCGGTGCTATGATGCCATTTTTATTCTCTGCACTTGCAATTAAGGCAGTAGGAAGAGCGGCTCAGGAAATAGTTGTTGAGGTGAGAAGGCAGTTTAAAGAAATTAAGGGTCTTCTTGAAGGTAAGGCAAAACCGGATTATGGCAGGGCTGTTTACATAAGCACGAAAGCAGCCCAGAAAGAGATGATACTTCCATCCCTTCTGGCTATTTTAGTACCGATTCTTGTGGGATACTTTATGGGACCAAATGCAGTAATGGGACTTCTCGCTGGTGCACTTACAAGTGGATTTGCAGTTGCTCTTTTTATGGCAAATTCTGGTGGTGCATGGGATAATGCAAAGAAATACATAGAGAAGGGTAATTTTGGCGGTAAGGGTAGTGAGCCGCACAAGGCAGGAGTTACAGGTGACACAGTAGGTGACCCTCTTAAAGATACAGCCGGTCCTTCCCTAAATATTCTCATAAAGCTAATGTCAATGGTTTCAATCGTATTTGCTGGATTCGTTGTTAAGTATAACATAATAAGGTTTCTTGTAAAATGAAAGCAAAGGGTATAACCCTTATACACGGCAATGCCTCCGCCAGACTGGCGGAGGAAATTTCCCGTCATCTTGGAGTTAAACTTACAGATGTTCTTGTAACGAAATTCAAGGACGGCGAAATCCGTGTTCAGATAAAGGAGAATATTAGAGGCTCCGATGTTTTTATTATACAGTCAACAAATCCCCCGGCTGACAATCTACTTGAGCTTTTACTTCTGGCTGATGCTGCAAAGAGGGCTTCAGCAAAAAGAATAACAGCAGTTATACCTTATTTTGGCTATGCAAGACAGGATAGAAAAGACCAGCCAAGAGTTCCCATATCAGCCAAGGTAATGGCAGACCTGATTCAGGTAGTAGGAGTAAACAGGGTTTTAACCCTTGACCTCCATGCTGACCAGATACAGGGATTTTTTGATATTCCTGTTGATAACCTCTTTGTAACTCCTGTAATAAAAGAGTATTTTGGGGAGCTGGACCCTTCAATATGGACCGTTGTTGCCCCCGATGTGGGAGCCACCAAAAGAGCACGGGCAATCGCAAGAAAACTTGGTAACCTTCCACTTGCACTCATAGACAAAAGGCGACCTGAGCCCAATGTTGCTGAGGTACTCAATGTTATAGGTACAGTGGAAGGTAAAAAACTTTTAATTCTTGATGATATAATAGACACAGGCAACACAATAGTTGTGGCTGCCAATAGATTAAAAGAACTGGGTGCACTTGAGATAAGGGTGGCAGCAGCACATGCTCTGTTTTCAGACAATGCAGTGGAAAAACTCTGCAGAGCACCGGTAGAGGAGGTGGTTATAACAAATTCCATTGAACACAGGAAAGAATTTAATATGAAAAAACTCAAAATTCTTTCTGTCGCTCCACTCTTAGCAGAGGCCATAAGAAGAATTCATAAAGAGGAATCAGTAAGTGCACTCTTCATCTGAATCAGTACTTGAAGTAGTAAATTTAAAGAAATCATATGGCCAATTTGTAGCGCTTAGGGGTGTTAATTTTACCCTCAATAGTGGAGAAATACTGGGTTATCTTGGCCCAAATGGTGCAGGCAAAACAACAACATTGAATATACTTGGTGGGGTTATCACAAAAACATCTGGAGAGATACTGTTTAATGGCCAGCTCATTGAGCCCACCTCTGATTTAAATTACAAACTCAAACTTGGCTATCTTCCGGAAGATGCCTCAATTTATGAGCATTTTACAGTAGAGGAAATAGTTAATTTTTACTATAACATTTATGGGCTTGATGAAAAGAGGAAGAAAGTGGCATATGAACTTCTTGAAGTTTTCGGACTTTCAGACTATCTAAACAGACAGATTTACGGTTTTTCTAAAGGGATGAAACAGAAATTACTTTTCATTCTCACAGTTATGACAGACCCTGAAATACTCTTACTTGATGAGCCGCTTGCCAGTATGGATGCTGAGTCAACCATTATAGTTCGCGAAATTATTAAAGACCTCAGGAATAAAGGGAAAGCCATTCTGTTTTCTTCACATATACTTGAGGTTATAGAAAAGGTCTGTGATAGAGTGGTCATTATTGATAAGGGAAATGTTATAGCACAGGGAACCATGGATGAGATTATGAAAATGTCAACTCTTGAGGAGTTTTTCACTCAACTTACAGGAAAAGATGTTCTATCAGAAAGAGTAGAGAAAGCCAAAAAGCTTCTTTAAAATGTCTTTTAAGCGGATTTTAACCTTATTTTACAAGGATATTACACTATTTTTTAAGGGTAGAAGGAAGATACGAAGAAAGGCAGAGATTCTGTATTTTATCTCCCTGTTTGTTGTTGCATTTTTCATGGCTATTCTTTACAGGCGTGTCAAAGTCCAGACAGGTATTTTCGCTCTTACATTCACCTTTTTTCTGTATCTTTTAATGAGTTTTATCTTTGAACTCAAGCACTTTATTTTTTTTGAGGAAGATATAAGAATTGTTAAGAGACTTCCTGTGTTGGATAAAGAATATTACACCGCAAAAGGACTTCTAATAGGTCTTTTCGGAATTATATTTACTGTGGTTGCTTTTTCAGGACATTCTATAGGGGCTTACATATGGGCAAGAACGATTTTACCTTTTTACCGGGTGTTCTTTGCTTTACTGTTAAGTACGTTTTTCAGTGTGGCATTTGCAATGTTTATATATGCGCTGTTGTTACGCATTTTTAGAGGTTCAGATTCTGCTGATGTAGTTGCAAAAATACAGATAGCACTTGGAATATTCTTTGGTCTTATTTTTGCCTTTTCCCCTAACCTTGCACCACTGCTTGATGCTATAGACTCAGGCACAGTGAGCACTAACGTATGGTTCAGGATTATGCCCTTTGCTGTCTTTGTAGATATCACCCGGCACTTTAGCGTTGGAAACCTCATAGCAGCGGCTCTATATATAGTATTTCCCCTTCTTGCTGCATTACTTTTAGGATTTAATGAGAAAGAGACTAAAAAAGACGATAAGGTAAAAGAGCTGGAGAGATTTCTTCTGGTAAAAAACCGGAAAAAAAGGGGGATTTATGCCCTTGTACTGACACATCTTGCAAGAAGCAGAATAACCAAAAGAACGCTTATTGCTCCTACTATAATCAACATGGTTGTATTGTTTTTGTGGAGTTTTAATAAGGACGCCCGAAGCATCATTTTCTTTGGTGTATGGACACTTGTATTTATGAGTGTAATAGCTTCACTTGGGCTTTTTATCAGTGACTCGTATAAAGCTGCATGGATGCTTAAGAAAGCTCCCCTGTTGAACGGAGATATCATTGCAATGGGGCTGAATGCTGGATTTTTATATATTGTGATTCCATACGGAGTTTTTGTTCTTGTCGTTTTTCTCTTCAAAGGAATTCATTTAACAAATGCGATATTGCCAACAATATATGGTTTAGTGGTAAGCTATTTCTTCATGCAATTACTTCTTATAGTTCGCCCATCAATGCTTTTTTCACGTGCAGGATTTGAAAGGGGTATTAATTCACTGAAAGAACTTTTTGTTTCTTTTGTTTTGGTCCCTATGGCTGCTGGATTTTTCAATTTTCTATATAAGATACACTCCTTTTGTTTTCTTAAGGTCACAATTGTTTTGTTCTTGGTGCTGGGGTACCTGCTTAACCTCTATATATCAAAAAAATCCTTTAAACTGGACAATTAAAATGGTGGAGGCGGCGGGAATCGAACCCGCGTCCGGTTGCCCGGCCTCCGAAAGCCCTACATGCTTAGCCCGTGTTTATACTCTGACTCTGACCCACGGGCAGGTCAAAAGAGCCAGAGTCCGGTCGTAAAGACCACCATATGGCAGACCGGAAATGCCATATGGGGTTTCCACCCTCTATGACGCCCTGCCCGAAAGTGGGTGGAGCCTTTCGGGGGACGGGCTGCTCTTTATTTAGGCAGCCAGTGCGTAATTTGTGTTGGCAGTTATTTCTGTGGGTTTAAGGGTCCCACACCCTGCATGCACTTTCGGAGGCCTTCTGGCCCCGTCGAGTCCATACGCCCCCTTTTTCAAAGAGCTATACACCCTCAAGGTTTTTTATATATAATCCTTAGTTTGTGGACTGTCAAGATGAAAAATCGGATATTTGATTTTTCTACCATAGGTTTATATACTATTTTATACTAACAGGTTTACTCGCGATGGGTATTAAAATAATAAAAGGTGGTCCTACTCATGAAGAAAGCAAGGTATTTGCTCAACTTATTTTGATGTCCGCTCCTTATTTTCATACCCTGTTCGGGAAGAGGATAGAATATACGTTAGAGAGTTTATTTTCCTTGCGTTACAATCTTTTCAGTTTTGAACACGTTTATATCGCTGAATATAATGGAGAACTTGCGGGAATGCTGTTAGGATATGACTACGAAACCAAGAAAAGGGAAAATTTCAGAACCGGTCTTTTACTGTTTAAGTATTCAGGTTTTTACCTGCTCAGGAATATTAAAGTTTTACTTAATTTCAATAATACAGTTGGAAAGTTAGAAAAGGATGAGTTTTATATAAGCAATGTGGCAGTTTATCCAGAATACAGAGGAAGGGGTATTGGTAGAAGGCTCATGATTGAATCTGAAAATTATGCTGTTAAAAGAAAAATAAAAAGAATGGTTCTTGATGTTGAAAAAGATAATGTTCCGGCTATCTCTTTGTATAAGAAACTTGGGTACGAAGTAGATAAAGAATTTACCATTGCTTTAAACAAAGAAGAAATACTTTCTTTCTACAGGATGAAAAAGAGTTTGTAAATGCTATTTGTCACGCACCAGTTAAGAAGGGAAATAGAGAACGTACTTAAAAAGATTTCTTTCAATTTGTCTTACAATGTAAATCTTCAAGAATACATTGTGCTTCCCGAAGCAGGCCAGCACATTGTTCTGAGATTTAGTGTAAAAGAAAAAATTGATAGTCTCTTAGAGCTGGATATTTTAGAAAATAGATTAAAAGACCTTGCTGGTGAAAATTTCTGGGCTGTACTCGTGGGTGACTCGTTTAAACATACTAATATAGGCGTTCTACTACCTTCCCTATCAGATAGGCTTATAAAACTTTCTAAAATTTTACAGGATTTTCCCTTACCTATCTCAAATTCTCCGTATGTCGATAAGATTAAGGATGATGCAGAAAAGATAAGGAACGCTCTTTTTCTAAAACACCATGAATGGATATGGGAGATTGAAGTTCCTTGGGATGATGCTACCTCATTTCCGTACATAAGAATTATATCTCGTGAGTGCAAAGGAAAGGAAGAGCGCAGAAAAGTTGAGAAAATGGAATTTCTTATAGATTATCTTCCTCAGAATAATAGCTATATTACGCTTGTTAAAGCATACATACTTTCCAGAAAAGAGAATAGGTCACTTTTAGGGTATATTTTCAGACATACTTAGTCTGTAAAGGAGAAAATGAAATAAAAACGTGAAAGGGGCTACAGGCCCCTTTTTTATTCTTTGAAGGGTTCAAAATTGACAAAATCTGCGTGATGGATAATCCAGGACTCCGTTATTCTCTTTGTAAAATTGCCCTCCTTTGAGTGTGCCACTATAATGTGCACAACCTCAAGGGGAAGTCCCACTTCGCTTGCTATGATGCCGCCCGATACAGGGTGTCTCAGCCTTTTTCCGTGATAACTTTTTACAACCTTTCCATTCTCATCCCTCTCAAATTCAAGAACTTTGCCCACATCGTGAAGGATGGCACCGGATATGACCCAGTCCATGTTTATAGGTTTTTTATCCCCATAGTTTTCTATAAAACTCTCTGCAATTTTTATAGCGGTGTTTGTTACTGCATTTGTATGCTTAAGAAGGCTTATGTCTGTCTCCTCCAGAAGGAGTGTAAACGGTATTCTGTCAAGGTCTGAAAGTTCAAAGGGTGAAAGTTCAATTGCCCTTTCCCAGCATTTTATGGTTTTTTCCTTGAGTTCATTGTCCTGTATATCGTTTATTCGTGGAAAGAGTTTTAAAATTTCATTCTTCATCGTGTACCTCCCCGATATATTCGTGGTCTATGGGGTCTATTTTACGCATGGGCTTTTGCTCTGTCTGTTCCTCATAGATATGGGCAATCATGCCTGGCACCCTTGCTATTATGAAGAAGGCGTTGCCTAACTGTGGTGGAAAGCCCATTTCACACAGTATGGCACCAATGGCACCGTCAACATTGATGGGTAGGTTTTTCCCTTTTATCTTGTATATGGCGTCTTTGATTGATAAAGCTGCCTTTACATAATCTCCGTAGAATCCTGTCTCTTTCGCTATTTCAAAGAGTTTCGTTGTCCTTGGGTCGTTTGTATGGTATCTGTGACCGAATCCGGACAGCCTCCTTTTGTTTGAAAGGGCGTCTTTTGTGTATTCAAATGCAGCATCCTCAATGGATATACCCTTTTCCTTTGCAAGGTTAAGAACATCTATATAATGGTGCATTGCCTGTTCTATGGCACCTCCGTGCCATTTGTAGATGGCCAGAATGCCGCCGGCAAGTGCTGCATTTAAGGGACTTCCCGTAGATGCTATGGTTCTTGCAGCAAGGGTGGATGGGGGAGTTGCTCCGTGGTCAATGGATGATACGAAAATGGCATCAATCATTTTCCCTGTATTTTCATCTGGAAGTTCACCTTTCAATATGAGATAGATGGCCTGGGGGAAGGAGATTTTCCCCATGAGTTTGTCAATTCTATAACCTCTCACATAAATCTTATTGGGTTCTATTTTTGTTATTTTTGTTGTCCAGTGATTATCACCCATTTTGCCCTCCTATTTTCCAAGAACCTTTTTTACGGCCTCTGGTATGTCTGTTATCTTATCAACTACAATGGCACCTGCTTCTTTCAAAGCTGTTACCTTGCTTTCCCATGAGCCCCTGTTTCCTTCAACAATGGCACCTGCATGTGAGAATCTTGTGCCCTTTTGTGCAGCCTTTCCACCAATAAAGGCCACAAGAGGTTTTGTGAGTTCGCCTTTTTTAATGAGTTCTGCAACGCGCTCCTCCTGAGATGTCCCTATTTCTCCGAACATAACAATGACCTCTGTTTGCGGGTCTTTTTCAAATAGTTTCATTATCTCAGGATGAGGCAGTCCAACAACTGCATCGCCGCCAACATGCACTATTGTTGATTGTCCAAGCCCTGCCTGTGAAATATAGTATGATATGGCACTTGTTATACCACCACTTCTTGATGACACGCCAACAGGCCCGGGCTTAAACCACTCCCTTGCAGACTTGGCCCTTCCGCCAATCATACCCATAACAGCCTTGCCGGGACTCAATATGCCGAGGGTATTTGGGCCTATGAACTTTGCTCCCTTTTCTCTGGCATAGGCATGAATTTCAAGCACATCGTGTATGGGTACCCTGTCAGGAACTAAAAGTAAAAGTTTAATGCCTGCTTCAATTGCCTCAAGGGCTGCCTCTTTTACAAGTGGTGCGGGAACGAATATGGCAGAGGCATCTATTGGGCCTTCTTTTTCCCACGCCTCAAATACCGTATCATAAACCGGTATGCCTTCAACCTCCTGCCCACCTTTACCTGGAGTCACTCCTGCTACAACCTTCGTGCCGTATTCTTTCATAAGACGGGTTCTTGTTCTTCCTTCCCGTCCAGTAATGCCCTGAACCAGAACCCTTGTGTTTTCGTCTATTAAGATAGCCATGATTATGCCCCCTGTTTTTTGATGATTTTTTCCCTGTATTCTCTAAGTCCGGGTATGGGAAGATGTATGTATAGTGCACCTTTTCCATGGAATTTACATGCTATCTCACAGGCAAGACATTCCGTACATTTTCCTTTCTTTGCCTCCTCGGGGTCTATTTTCAAAACCGGTTTTCCGTCTTTAAGTTCAATAACATCGTACTGACAGGCATTCACACAGGGCTTTTCCTCACAATTTTTGCAAACCTCGTGGTCTATGTAAATGGCACCTGTCATTGTCTCTATTTTATACTCTGTGCCCTTTGGGGTAAATTCCTTATGGGGCACAACCCTGTGTGGCTTTCTTTCGTTTTCTTCCACTAATTCTTTTAACCTGTTTGCACAGAAATCGGGTGAATCGTCTTTTCCGTAACCTTCAACCTTAACGGGAAGGTCTTTTAAATATGTGTGGAGGATTTCAACGGCCACCTCTTCGTAGTTTCCCCCAAGTCTCAGAACTGCAGGAATATCAATATTGTCCTCTAAAAATGCCTTAACGAACCCTCTTGCGGAATGGAACTGCTCCTGAGAAGCCACGCCTGAACCCGAAGCGAAGTATCCCACAACATTGGGCTGTGAGAGGATTATTTTTGCTGCCCTGTAAACCTTTGATGCCGGCGGATTCCCGCTTGTGTCTGTGAAGTTGGCAATTTTAAAGCCTGCATTCAAAACTGCATCCATACTCATCATGGAACCACCGCCACCTGCGCCATGAAATGCGATGTGTTTGCCATCTTTTGGCACATCTGTTACCATCTGAATGAAGTAGAATGTTCCCCTGTAATCGTTCTTTTCCACATTCCATGCAATTTTTTCAAGTTCTGTTGCTGGTCTTGGGAATTCTCTTGCTATCTCTATGCCGAGGTCAGGGTGTCTGTAAACACCGTAATCGTCAATCACAATATGGGCATCAAGCGCAACCACATCTCCATCTTCTGTTATGGCAAGCGGATTGGTCTCAAGGCTTCTTGCGTCGTATTCCTTCATGGCTTTATAGAGTTTTGCGAGCGTGGAGCCTATTTTATTGAGTATTTTCCCCTTTATACCTGCCTTTCTTGCAACTTCCCTTGCCTGATAAGCGTAAAGTCCTCTTATATAGTCAATATGCATCTTTGCAACCTTATCAGGATGTTCTCTGGCTATCTCTTCAATACCCGACCCACCTATGCTTGAGAATATTAAAACAGGCTGAGCTGTAGCATCATCAATTATGAAGCCTGCAAAGAGTTCCTGCTTTACAGGGAGCATCTTTTCTACAAGAACCGTATCAACAGTAAACTGTCCCCACTCTTTTCCAAGGAATTTTTCGGCGTGTTCTTTTACACATTCTTTGTTTTCGCAGAAGGCTATACCGCCTTTTCCCTTTCTTCCCGTCTCCCATATCTGCACCTTTATGACCACAGGATATCCTATTTTTTCCGCTATACTGACCGCCTCATCTGCGGTCTTTGCAATGCCTCCCTCCGGTATCTTTACACCGTACTTCTTCAGTATTTCTTTTGACTGATATTCAAAGAGTTTTGCCATATTTTTCCCCTTGTTTTCAGGAAATTTCTATCATTTTTTCAAGTGCACTTTTTGCTTTTTCAATAATTTCAGAAGAAAGCACAACTTCATACTGCTCTTTTAAGAGGCTTTTGTATATGCTTTCAAGGGTTATGGTTTTCATGCCCCTGCAGATAGCATTTTTACTTGCAGGATAGAATTTTTTGTCGGGAAACATCTCTTTGAGGCGGGTTACCATATCCACCTCAGTTGCGATAATAAACTCATTATATGGTGTCTCTTTTACAATTGTCAGCATTCCATTGGTTGATGCCACAAAATCCGACATTTTAAGTATCTCCTCTCTTGCCTCGGGGTGAGTGATTACTTTAGCGTCAGGATGCTTTTCTTTAGCAATTATTAAGTCTTTCTGCGTTATGAGTTCATCATGCACATAGCAGTACCCGTCAAATGGGATGATCTCTTTTTCAGGAACTTTACTCTGTACATAAGCTGCGAGATTCCTGTCGGGAATGAATATTATCCTCTTTGCATCAAGGCTCCTTACAACATTTTCTGCATTTCTTGATGTGCAGCATATATCACATTCTGCTTTAACATCAGCATAGGTGTTAACATAGCACACGATTTTTGCGTCAGGGTACTTTTTTCTGAGCTCTATAACATCCTCTCTTGTTACCATATCCGCCATTTCGCAGGTGGCATCTGGATGTGGAAGAAGCACTTTTTTATGTGGAGAGAGGATTTTTGCTGTTTCAGCCATAAATCGAACCCCGGCAAAAACAATTATATCTTTGTCAAGTTCCTTTGCCTTACGTGATAGGTCCAGAGAATCACCTAAAATATCCGCAATTTCCTGTATTTCTTTCCTCTGGTAATTGTGTGCAAGAATAACGGCATTCTTTTCTTCTTTCAGCCTATTAATTTCTTTTATAATGTCCTGTTCTGTCATTTATACCCCCGTGTTTTCTTTATTATAATCTTCAATACATGTATAATCATCTCTGTCATTCACCCATGAATTGAATTATTACCCGTCTTGTTCTTTTTCTATTATCATAGTCTATAACAACTATGTTCTGCCATGTGCCTCTTATGAGTTTGCCATCTTTAAAGGGAATGCACAGAGAAGGTTTTTGCAGACTTGCTCTTAAGTGTGAAAATCCGTTTCCGTCATGCCATGTCTGGTTATGATGGTAAGGAATACTGTCTGGAATAATCCGTTCCATGAATTCCTGATAGTCTTTTATATTCCCGGGTTCAAATTCAGTGGTGGTAACAGCGCCAGTGGCACCCGGAATAAACACAAGGCACATACCTTCTTTTATGCCGCTTTCACTTAATTTTTCTTCCACTTTACCTGTAATATCATGAATATCACAGAATCCTCTGGTTTCGAGAACGATTTCATAGGTCTTTACCATTTTCTCCCTCCGTGTGCCAGAGTTCATAAAGAAAACTGTATTTCCATACTGTGTATGAGAAATAAAAAAGAGAAAAAATAAGTCCCCGAATGCCTTCTTTTATACAGCCCTTCAAAACATAATGCTTTAGAAAGTTTAGATAAGGCCTTAAAAGAAGGTCAAATAACCTGAATTTTCTTCCCTCTCTAAACTTTTCCTGTGCAAGGAGTTCTGCGTATTTTAAGTTCTTTCGGTATTGGTCCATGAGGTTCTCAAAGGGAAAGTGTATAACAGGACTTTTCATCGTTCCTGTTTTCCCCTTAACCTCCATTTTCTCATGTACAAGCCCTTTCCACTCTGCCTTACCTTTTTTTACAATCCTGACAATTCTATCAGGTGACCAGCATTTTAGAGGTTTACCGAGATAGTAATTTTTTCTCGGCACATAGTATGCCACATAATCTTCTTTTCCCAATCTTTCTCTGATTTCGTTTTTGAGGTCTTCTGATAGCCTCTCGTCTGCATCAAGGGATATAATCCACTCACCCTTAGCCTTTCTTATTGCAAAGTTTTTCTGGTCAGCATACCCTTTAAATGGCCTTTTTATAACCTTTGCGCCCATTGACTCTGCTATTTCAACAGTTCTGTCTTCTGAATAAGAATCCACAACAATAACCTCATTCACAATATCCCTTGCACTTTCAATGCACTCTTTTATGTATTCCTCCTCATTATATGTGATAATAACAAGAGATATATTCATGTACTTCTCCTTTGGAGGTATATACCAGAGAAGAAGAAGACTGCATGGGCAACTTCAGCATCTGAAAAATTGTATTCAAAAAAACCTGCCACTAAAAATGTTATAAACATAAAGAGATATGCCGATTTCATTGGTTCTTCTAAGTAAAAAGACTCCTTAAGCATTGTAAATATAAGGTAGAGGTAAAAGACAAGCAAAATAATACCTCCATTTACAGCCATCTGAAGATAAGTATTGTGAAAATGACCCCTTATTGCCCGTGCACTTGTTGAATTTGTTTTAATCTTTGATTTTAGAAGTTCGCTTCCAAATTTTTCTACCATGCTATCTGCCACTTTTGGCCATACTTCAAAGCCCAGACCCGTAAAAGGATGCTGTTTTATTATATGTATACCCATTTTCCACAGGTCAATGCGTATTTTAATGCTGCTATCTGGATGATGGGGTGTGGTGGTTTTCAACCTATTTCTGGTTTTAGGAAAGAAAATTGCAGCAAGGATAAAGAGGAAGAGTATCAGAATAAAATACCGATAATATCGTTTGAAATTAAGGAAAGTTATGGTAATGGCTGATATGAGTATTCCACCCATATAACTACGTGATGTGTTTATTCCTGTGGAAAGTACCAGAACAAAGAGTGCCAAAAAAGATAAGATGTTCCGCTGTTCTGCAACTTTTTCAATAATTACACCACTAAATGAGTTTATTACTCCAGCATAGGTTAATTTGCCACCAAGGAAACCGGTTAAAATGCCATGTTTATTTAAGGTAGGCGAAAAGCCACGAGGAGAATAAATGTAAAACACAAGTGAAAGCGTTGAAAGTATGAGAAAAGCAATAAAACCATGATTTTTAACTCTATCTTTAAGGCCATATTCAGTGATTAGAAGTCCAAACATAAATGGAACAACTGTGTCAAACATAACCCCTGTGGTTTTCTTTATAGCATACAATTTAAAATGCGAGAAGAAGGACGTAATAATTGAAATAATAAAGAATACAAAAAAAGCCCGTATAATCCTGCTTTTAAGAAACAGAGCGGCATCATGAAAAAAGATTACATAAGCAAGGAAAAAAGCGAGAATAATGGTCTGGAGACTGATTGAAATAAATAATGACCATAAATAAAGGATGCTCAGAAAAAAGACGAACTGTTTTTTTCTAAAGTTCACTCTTAAAATGATAAATGGAAACTAAAGTAAACAAAAAAGGGCGCCCTGTGGCGCCCTTAAATCAATGTGAAATTATAATACGCTTCTTTAAGGTCTCTGTCTTTGTAGCAATACGCACAAAGTAAACTCCGCTTGCAAGGCTTTGTCTCAGTTTCAATGTGTGTATTCCCTTTTCAAGTGTGAGAGTCTTATTTTCCACGGTTCTACCCTGTATATCATAGACATTGAGCGTGAGTGTGGTCCTTTCCGGTATGCTCAGAGTAAGTTCTGGTGAGCGTGTGAAAATATTATTTCTGGTAAGGAGCATGAGATTGTGTCTATGTTTCTCCTGCTCCCTTACTGCTGTCCATGCAGGAAGAACCAATTTACCATAGTACGCTGGCTTGTTCCAGTTTGACATTGCAAGGTCCTGTGGCCACCATCCATAGAAGACATCGTTATCTACATCATAAGCATAGGCAAAGAAACCCAGAGTATCACCGGGATTTGCATTAATCATTTCTGGCTGTGTCCCAAACGGAATTTCAACTTCAAAGGATACGGTTCCATCTGTAAGTGATATGCCTCTTGCATAGGACATGACTATTGTATCTCCCGTGGTTCCATCGCTATAGATTGGTCTGAAGTTGTAACTTACTCCACCTACATGGTAAATGAGCCAGTAATTTCCTTCTGTATTGCTTCCAGGAGCCGGGTAAAGTCCATCGTTATTGTCATCAAAGAACAGTCCAATCTGGTCATAGTCTGAAAGGACAGAATCGTATTTCTCCAAAACAGCAATGAAAAGTCTTGAATTAACTGTATCAACCTTAAAATACATTTTTGCAGTAAGGGGTTGAATTTCAGTGCCTGCCTGACCGTACACATCAGAGAGTTCCATACTCCTTGCATCATCCCACTCACCTTGCTTTATAATTCCGTCAATATCTGGGCTATAAAGTGCGACAGGTATATCTATTATTTTTTCCAGTCTTGCAGTTGTAAATGCCTTTTCAAGGTAGTTATTCGTTGTATCTTCACCTTCAACTGGTAGTATTTTCGCTTTTACATGATAGGTTATACCCTCATTACCGGTAAATACAGGGTTGAGATATACTATTGTCTGAGAAAAAGAATCAAGTTGCACCTGGAATGTCTGTCCATCTATATTGACACCTTCAGAGTCAATGAGGGTGACGAGGACAAAATTCTCACTGGATAGGCCCATATTCACAAGATGCACCTCTGGAATAAAGTAAGAGTTCGGTTCTACCACATAGGATGGCTCTATTTCAGTAACCATCAGGTCATGTTCCGGATAGTATGGCTGTATATCAACACCCGTAACATCATCAATGTACCATCCAGGGTAATATCCCACTGAACCATCCGAACCGAACTGCCATTTAATAATTACAGTGTCTCCTGCACTGACATCCGTTATTGGCATAGCAACAAGTTCCCATTTTCTCGGGTGACCTGAAAAACCGGGTTCACCTGGAATAGCTGCATTAGAATTAGAAATTGTATCATACGGATATCCATTTTCAGGATAAAGTATTTCGAAAGTCTGCCCATTATCCTTTGAGATTTTTACATTTCCGCCATCGTATCTTGATTCTGTGTCGTACCAGTGATAAAAGAGAAGAACAGGATTGTCACCTGTTATCACAAACTTTCTCTCCATTGAAAAATTAGCATCGTTTCCGTAATTATCACCAAGAATCGTTCCAAGGAGTTTTGTTCCGCTATGAGCTACAGGTTCATCTTCTGATTTAGGTTCTCCCCACTGCCAGCCTGATTCCAGCATGAACCTGTCAGAAGAATATTCAAAATCAATGGCTCTATTAACAATGTAAAAAGATGTTTCTATAGTATCATTATCTGGTCTTTCGTCCGTGGTTAGAGTAGAATAGGCAGTAATATAATACTTTCCTGAATTGCCTATTCCTGGAATGACAAGAGTATCTATCACAGTTGAATATGTATCTATAAATGCCACAGTTTTGGATGTTGAACTTATAAGTGTGCTATCCGCTGATAATACGTCAACTCTGATTTCTACATTGCTTTCAGAATTTATACCATTATTAAATATAGCAACTTCCACAGGCATATCCATGTTTATCCTGGACAGTTTGTCAAAGTTAACATTTTTTAGCACAATATCGTGATTATAAACGGGTCTTATAAACATAACGGCAAGACTATCATGAGGCATTACTGGTGTACCATTATAAGTGTATAATAGATGATAATTGCTAAGACCCTTCCCGCCTTGAATACCTATAGTACTGCTATTTATATGATTCAAACCAAGATGTTCATACTGCATTAAAATGTTACCATTAGGATACAGGACAACTTCAAATGTATTACCATCCGTCTGGCCATAGTGAGGAACATTCATAAAAGCAATAACCGCATAGGAGGAATCAACAGGAACATAATAGTAAATATTACCCTGAGCGGATGGGTTCATATCATCCCACCATGGGGCAATGAGATTGAATTTTGTGGTATCCGGTAGTTCATGATTCAATATTCCTTTATTGCTGGTCCTTTCAGCAAGAAAACCATTTGACGATAGTACAATATGGGTAATTGCACTTTCATAAAATGGGAATGAGAAAGGAAGTTCAATTGTTACAGTATCATCATCACCTAACGTGATGGGCGTCCCTGAAGTTGGATCTATCCATGAAAAGGTTGGACCACCTGATTCATCACTATCTATAAATGTATAGCCATATCCATCAGGACCCCCTGCATGCGGGTTATTGGTATAAATTACAGTTTTCAAAGTATCATTTGTTGCGTCTTCATCGGTTGCCAATTCGGTTATAACTGATATTCCGTAGTTTACGTGATTTCCCTTAAATACAAAATTACCAAATGATACCTCTAAAGACGAATCCGCACTCAGTGTGATGCTTGCAATGGCGGTATCCCGGACCACAACTCCCTCAGAATCTATTATACACCTTGCATTAAACGTCTCTTCATTTATTCCAATATTACCTATAATTGCCTTAACCTCTACAGTATCATCAGGGAAAACCGTATCTGTTTGGGGCGATGTAATAGAAAACACGGCAACATCATGGTTGTAAGGGCTGTAGAACTCAACATCATCAATAGCCCATATATACCATATGCCACTATCTGCAACTGCCTGAAAGGCAATCTGAACAGTATCATTTGCATAATGTGAAATGTCAAATATGTACTGTGTATCAACCCAGCCTGTATCGGGTGCCACAAAGTCTGCAAAATCTAAGAGTGTATCCCATTCAGTCTGTGATACGGTTTTTATCAGAACATAGTAATGGTCACCATAACTTGAACCTTTGTGTGCATATGTCCAGAATGAAAAATAATATCTATCATTGGGTGAGCCAGAAAGTATTACCGAATCCGTTATGAGCCATTCATTTTGTGGTTGATATGACCACCATACAATAGCGGAGTTTGAACCTGAATGTGACCATCTTGAATCCTGGTGCCATGTAGAATCAGCCACATTTTGAGATTGAACTGTCCATTCTGCTGGTGGAAAATCACCTTCAAAGTCCTCAGTAAGAAGGTAGTTGTATTTGTTTGAGTTAGAGGTATTGATATATTTATGATATTGCAGCAGAGTAAATGACCCTTTTGTTATTGAACTTATTTTTCCCGGTGCTTCGTATATCTTTGACTCGGAATTTAGCTCCATTTTACTGGCAGGCTTTTTTGTTACATTTTTATCAGTAGACAGTTTTACTCCCGTTATCCCCTGTATGAGCAGGGCTGTCACTATTATTTTTATCATACGCTCCCTCCTTTTTGTTTCTATACCTATACTTATCTTGTATATATTTTAAAGCATCCTCTTTAGTTTTCAAATTTCCTGATATGAATTCATCCTGTACATCCTCCAGTATTATACGAAAAAGTGGGGAGGGTTCAAAACCCATTGCTATCAAATCATGACCTGTAATTATTCTTCTGGGTTTGTTCTTTGATTTTTGTCTTATTTCATTTATCATTTCTCTTAGCCTCTTATATCCGTTTAAGCCTCCCTCTCGTGGTGGTGATGCCTTTGCGTCACTTTCTGCAAACAAAAGCAAAAAATCAGCATATTTTCCAGTTCTTCTTAAAAACCTTGCAACGGCTTTACTGGTAAGGTTCTCTATACCTGCAAGATGATGGGGATACATGTGAAATGATATGATATTTTTTATATCCTCAATCTCCCTGCCAGAAAATCGGAGATCCTTTAATCTGTTTTCTATGAGTCTGGCACCTTCTTTGTCGTGTCCATGAAAATGCGTATTACCCTCTTCATCATAGGAGATGGTTACAGGTTTACCTATATCGTGAAGGAATGCGCCGAGTATATACCAGGGCTCGTAAAATATATTTGAAAAGTAAAGTTGTTCTTCAAGAAACTTCAAAACCAAAAGAGAATGATATAAAAGATTCTGTTCGTTGTAATACCTCTGAGATGTCTTACGAAGTCCTTCAATTTCAGGGAAAATAATGTCCATCACTTTATATCTGCACATGCTTTCAAATGCTTTATATACATTTTTTGATTCAAGAATCAGAAGAAGTTCCTGATGTATACGCTCACCTGCTACTTTTTTAAGAAGACTTCTATTATCCAGAATAGAAAAAATGGTATTCTTTTCAATATTAAAATCCAGAGTGGCCATAAATCTGAATGCACGCAGGATTCTTACAGGGTCTTTTATCACATTTTCTGTGTGAGGAGTTCTCAAAAGACGGTTTTCTATGTCTTCTTTACCATTAAAGGGGTCTATCAACTCTCCGCTTTTTCCAATGGCCATACTGTTTATGGTAAAATCCCTTTTTTTCAGGTCTTCTTCTATCGTTATACCCTTCATTTCAGAAAGATCAATCCAGTAGTCTTTAAAGACTATACGATACTCCTTCTCTTTTTCATCAAGAATAACAATTTTACCCTTTGACTTCAGATTATTAAGCACCTCTTCTATGTTTTTACCTACAAGGTCAAAATCACGTGGTTTTCTTTCCATGACAATGTCTCTAACGGTACCACCTACAAGAAACAGATTGAACCTCTCAATTAGATTAATCACATGTTCAGGAATAGAGTTTAACATCATTTTACAGATATTTCACGTGTGAATGTTCTTTTACCAAGCGTTATGACAAGTCTATGTTTTCCTCTTTTAAGAGGACCAACAAAGTATTCAAACCTGTAAACGCCCTGCGGAAGTATGCCCTCAGCAATCTTTCTTTTTGAATCCTGCCCATTAATCTCAATTATATAGTTTTGCTTTTCAGATAGAGTTATTCCTAATTTGAGCGTATCATTTTCATATACTATAAATCGAACAGGGTTTTCAACATTATAGAGGTTTATAGTTTTACCACTTTTAAGAGGCATTTTACTTCCCTGATACACAAGATATACTTTATCCCAGCCGTAAAGCGGAATTTTGCCTTCAACCAGATAAGGATACACAGTAACGGGATAAGTTCTTTTCCTTGAAATGTAATTTACTGTGAAATGCCTGGGGGAATATATCAGAGCATAGTTTTGCACTCTGTATTTGTTTAAGAGAACATGTAGAATATTATCCGTGTCTACATATATGAGGTCAAGCGAGCCGTTATTATCAACATCGTAAAAGACAAATGATTTAATGTCAGAATAACGTTCTGGTTTGTTTCCTGTCCGTGCTATGGTAAGAATACCCTTTTTAAAACTCACTGTTTCTATTTTTCCATCCCCGTTTAAATCAAATCTGAAGGAAGTTATTTTCTTTGATGTATCAGGCAAAATTATCAAACTATCATCACATGTTTTTCTGACAAACACTTTTTTCCATATCTTCTTGTAAAGTGCATACTCTCCATCAATCTTGAGACAGACTCCAGAATAATCTTTTGCAAGTCTAACATCTTCCACATTAGTGTGCGGTAACACGATGTTTTTTGTCTGGATAAATATTGCTGCCCAAAGAATAGCTGTAAACATGTGGTTATTTTAAAGGGTGTTTTCCGTAATAAAAAAGGGGCGCATGCATGCGCCCCTTACATGATGAATTTGTATCTCTTATCGGATCACAACAAATTTCCTGTTCAGATTTATTCTGTCGCTCTTCATTGTTACAAAGTAAACGCCGGCCTTGAGATTGGAGATTTCGTAGGTATGATAACCAGCATTAGCGGTGCCAGAAAACAGCGTCTTTACCTTTCTGCCATTGATGTCAAAGAGATTTACCTCTATGTTGGACTTCTCTGGCAGGGCAAATGTGATGGTTCCGACTTTATTTACAGGATTCTGAACAATAAGCATGGGTCTTGCAACCCTTAATCTATTATCCTCTCTCACTCTAAGAGCAGTTCCTATATTACTGATTTCCACATCAAATGTTGCTTTTGTCTGTGTGGGATTTTTGTTCACTATAAGCAATCCGAATGTATCCGCATTAGTCACATTGAAAGTCACAGTTTCATCTCCACCTGCACCGTTGGCATCAGCACTGGCATAGGCTTCGTCAAGTGTCTTGTAGGGGTCAGTGACCTCGTCATAATTGGTCTCAAATACATATACTGCGATATCCTGTGTGGTGCTTTTGTTGGTGACGGTTATAGATACAGTACCCGTTCCCCCTGCCACATACAGGTCTTCTATGTGCACTATATCAGTTGTGTTGAGAGTAATAGTCTGACTCCCTCCTGTAGGTGAGTATTCAAGGAAATATTCCGGTGCACCGTATTCAATAAAGTAACTGTCTCTCACTGTACCGAAAGAATTCACACCGGGCCACAGGTTCATTGAACTCAGTGGCAGATCTTTACTGGATATGGCTATAACCTCAATAGTATCAGGTCCGTGCATTGAAGCCTCTGCAACATCTGTGTATCCTGTTGTGGCACTTGTCGGTTCATCAAGATAGAGTCTCAGGTCAAGGTCTATGGAATCTCCACTGTTTCCATAGTTAGAGTTACGCATACCCACCACAATCCACTGTGGAGTATTGGCCCTTATCCTGTAAATATCCGTTTGATGATTGTATCCTCCCGATGTTCCAAAGAGTTCAGGAGCCATCTCTTTTGACTTATACACAGTGTTTGGCTGCATCCTTTCAAGAGGCCTGAATGTATAGGGCTGTCCCCAGTATCTCAGATAGTTGTTGAAGATATTTGACGGGATAACATGGTCCCAATCAAGTCCGACGTAAAGGGTATGCCTACCTGCAGGTATTGTGTCTGGAAAATCAGGGTAATATGTATAACTCCATCCCGGGAGAGTATCAGGTCCCGGAAGAATGACTGCGCCTCTACCATAGTTGTCAAGGAATAGATAGTTCCACATTGTATCACCGCCTCTGATAATTGCGGCAGAATCCGTTCTTTCAAGTGCAACCCACCCTGATATATAAACCGTGCTGTCTGCATAGATAACATCTGTGTTCCCCTGGTCATTTGGGCTATTACTTACTGCAATGGGCCATGCCCAGTTGGCTGGTCTGTAATAGGAAATCTGGGGATGATGGTGAGTGATTTCAGCATAACCAGAAATAGGGAGGTAAACTTCACCAGCAGGGCTTGACCAATCTGTTGCACTTGAACTTACTAAAGTATAATCCTGACCAATCAAAGGACCACCCCACCACACGGGATGTAAACCTGTACCTGTCCATGAAGATACACTTGAATTCTGTCCGTACCAGAAATAACCCGGTAACCATCTATTTACTCTAAATGCAATCCAGCCACTCGTACCTGACGGGACACTGGTGCTGGTAGAAAACAATACATTCCTCGGTGTAAAATTAACAGGGTCAGTATCCCATATATAGAACTCTAAAGTTTTCTGATTATTACCGTCATTATATGCGTAAATGTAAACAGTATCAATATATACAGAATCAAGGGTATCCAGCCCAAAGTGTGCAAAGGTGGCAAAGTAGTAACTCCAGCCCGCATCATTGAGTAAATAAAGATTATCCGAACCCCATGGATAAAAGTATTCTGCATATGCCCGTGGAGTCCATGGACCTGTAATTGAAAAGTTTACTGTATCTGCACCGCTTCCACCATCGTAACTGTAATTTATAATTAATCTAAATTCAGGGTCAGCACCGCTCATATTTTCAATAAGAGAGTCAATCATCTGGATAATAAATGGATCATTGTTATTTGTCCCCCCTTCGTCTCCATTCTGTATTTCTCCAATATATGCAGTAGAATCAATTATCCGTATTCTTTTTGGGGTTATTGTATCACTGGGTACAAAAGTCAAAATAGCGTTTGCGTTAAATGCAGCTGTTCCAATATTTTTCAAAGAAACGTACAGACCAACTTTCTCTCCTGGGTCGATATATCCATTATCATTACCATATTCAGAGTCATCAATTCTATATGAGGAAATCCGAGTAATTTTTGGTTTCGTAATAGCCTCCAATCCTACTATTGGTCTCATCATGAATGTGTACCACCATGTCCTGTCGTCCCATGAGCCTGGATCAGTTCTATCGTTGGTAGCAAGGTTGACACCATCAGGAGCAGCATCACTGTCCTGCCATGGAACAGCAGTTGAAGAAGATTTTCTTACACCAACCCAGAAGTAGCCCGCCTCTCCCATGTATATGGGGTTTGGAAGAGTTACTGTTGTCCATTGATCTGAAGCTGTTACATCAATAAGGGCATATCCCCAGATTGTAGAATCAGGTGCATTGTAATCTTCATTATGATGCCATACGAACAGAGTTTCCTGAGAGGCTACGTCATCCCAGTAAAGTTGAATTGCCTTGAGAGTACATGGTGCAGTTACTTCAAATCTCTCCGCAAAATAAATCCAGTTTCCATAATGAGAATCATTGTCGGTATTGTAAGAGGCATTTCCATTGTCATTAACCAGGGTGTCTGTTTCGGCAGGCTTATCCTGCATGGGGATAAATATATCAAAGAATTTATAAATTGTGTCTCCCTCATCGTCTGTTATTTTAAGAGTAAAATAAATGTATGAACTCTCAGGTTGTGTTGTGCTGAGGGATACATTGAATATTACATCCAGAGTATCATATTTGTAAAAATCGCGAAATGCTACAGGTGAGCTATTAATTGTCAGATATGATGATGATAAATAAGTTATTAAAGGCTGTACATTGGTTGCATGCGTTCCCCAGTTTGTTAATCTCACTATAAGGTCTATATTGGATTCTCCCGGGTCAAGGAAACCATCTCCGTCACCGTTTCTGTCTCCTATAAGCACAGTGTCAATAAATATATTGGGAGTGGTTGGGTCTGGAGTATTCATTAATGCTTTATAAGCATCAACCCTTCCCCAGCCAAATGTATCATTAGGGTAATCATGGGTATCTGCAAGGGTTTTATATGTGTTGTCCCTGATGATTTTATAGAGTTCTGATACTGTTAAATTGGGGTTTTTCTGCAGAATAAGTGCTGCAAGCCCGGCAACATGTGGCGTTGCTGAACTTGTACCATTAAAGTTATTTATATAATCTCCTCCAGGTGCTGCAGCAAGAACAGGGTCTGCCGGTGCAACAACATCAGGTTTATGAAGGTTCCAGTCAGGTGTGTACCAGTACTGAGTATCATTCCATGGAACAGAATCTGGTGCGCCTCCCCTTGAACTATAACTGAGTATGTTATCGTATTTATCTGTAGCACCAACTGCCAGCACCGTGGGATATGTCCCGGGAGTGCTCTGAAGCGTTGGATCCGAACCATCGTTACCTATTGCGAAAACGGGTAATATACCGAGATTTTTCCATGTTAAACAGTCCTGCCAGTATGTCTGGTCATTCCAGGCACTTCTTCCCCAAGAATTGGACATAACTCTTGGTCTTAAAGAATCAGGCAAGTTGGCAACCCATTGAAAAGCACTGTGGATGGAATCAGTATTCGCGTTTCCTGCTGTATCAAATATGGATACAACTATGTATTTGGCACCGGGTGCCACTCCAATACTGTAATCGCCCACCATAATACTTGAGCATGCTGTACCGTGCTCACCATGGTCATTTGGTTCTGGATCCCTCGTCATCGCATCAAACCAGGCTTCTATCCCCCTCCATTTGTTCTTCAGTGCAGGATGTTTTACATCTGAGCCTGTGTCCATAAGACCAATAACAACGCCTTTTCCTGTATAGCCCATTTCCCATGCCTTGTGAGCATTCATAAGTTTTTTGTCCCATGGCACCTCCTCTGAGCCGGATGGATAGGCTGTCCTTGTATATTCTGGAACATCAAGGTGAATTGTATACACATCAATAATGTAGTCAACATCCTCCCTCTGTGCCACCTCTTCAATAAGCCATTTAGGTATTTTTGTAGAAAAGCCGTTGAATACCCAGTAACGTCTGAATGTGGCTTTGGGATATTTTGATTTTATATAGTCAATAACAGGTTGTTGTGCAAGCCTTGTGTATTCTTTCAGGTATTCTTTTTACCTTTATAATCGTTTTCTTTGAAGGTGGAAAAATCAGGATATCATCTCACATAAACTATTACGGGTATTATATCATTCTCACTCTTGTTTTTTAGTGTTTCCATTAGATGTGAATGAATGAATCCTGCACCGAGGTATGATGGAACCAATAAAAGAAGGGCCACAGAAACGTATATAATCCGTTTCATTTTTCCACCTCCTTCCCTTTGAGGAAGTTAGCCTTGAAGGTCTCAAATTTCCTGTATGCCTCAAGTTCTCTCTCATAGTCCTTTGGAGTTCCAAATTGCCTTGCAAGTTCAAGCCTCTCTTTTCTTATTTTTTCTTCCATCTGCAGTTTGGCAAGCTGAACATTTCTTATTTCACCGTTTTTGAGTTTGTTCTGAGTGGATTTCCATTCTGCCATGGTTCGGAGATTGGCAAGTATCTCTGCGTAAGATACGTATTCTCTTTTGAAAATGTTATTTCTATTTTTCACGGGTTCTATCTCTGCTTTTACCTTTCTCTTTACTCCCTCTGTGTTAAGAAACGAACGCAGAGTATTTTCATCAAATTCGCCGGCACTCTTTAGAAGATAGTAAAAAGAAGGCTTAATATTACCTGAATAAGGCTGTATTGTTACATCTGTTCTCTTCTGGAGTTTCACCCCATGCCCACTTTTTATGGGCAATTTTTTGCTCCTGGTGTTACAAGGAGCAATATCTGTAACATCAATGTGTACATACTAACCACCTCCCCGTGTCTTTTTACTCAAACTCTCTTTTTATCTCTGGTTCAGGTTCGTAATCTTCCTCCATCAGGGTTATCTGCTTTGCCCTGTAACCGGTTATACACCGATTGTTTCTGTCATAAAATATATTTAATTCCATTGCTGATGCAAAGTATCTGTACTGTCTTAAAAGTACAGTGTGGGTGTACCAGTTTTCATAGGGCTCTCTCAGACCGTAACCCATAAAACCTCCAAATATAAAGTCAATTCCTGCTACGCTATCTGCTATAACTTTTTCTCTTGATGAACCTGTGGAAGAAAGAAGTATGACAATATCAGCACCTTCTTTTTTAAGTGCGTTGACAATTCTTCTCGCAGTGGGTATCTCCCTCAAAAAGAATGAGTTTTTAACCCACCAGTCATTTGCAAAAAGAGGCATCTTTTCTGTAGTAAGCCCGAACACACCGACTTTAATGCCATTTACGTTAAAGATTTTATACGGTAGCACACCGTCAAAATATTTAAGAGAGTCTTTCTTATATGTTAAATTGGCAGCAAGAAAAGTGATTCCGTTGTCTTTCAAATATCTGAGTCCATTCTCGCCCTTGAAGAACTCCCTCCAGCCCGGCACCATAGCGTTGTATCCCATGAGTTTATAGAATTTTATGACCTTATCAAGGTCTATATACTGTCCTGATACATATCCCCCTGTCATATTACCTGTATCAAAGAGAAGCAAAGAGGGGTCTTTTTTGCGAGCATCTTTGAGGTAGGTATAAAAGGCGGCCGCTCCTCCAAGCGGGGGAGGAAATACGGGATTTATAAATGTGGCACCCCTTTCACCAAATTGCCCTATAATATCATTTGTAAATACGATTTTTACCGTATCTATCTTTCCGATAAGCATAAATACCAAGAGTTTAATAAACATCTCTACCTCCTAATTTGTTCTGTACCATGAAGGTAAGTTTTTAGGAGAATCCTTTTTTATTACATTAAAATACTGCCTGAAATACCTTGAGGCTCCCCCTGAAATTATGAGAACATTGCCTTCATCATTCCATTCAAGAGCAGGAAGTGTCCAGTTTGAAGAGCCGAACAGAAGATATTTTTCATCAACAAGAATGAGCTTTGCATGTGTGGTTATATCATACGCGTCAAAATGTGCGTTAACACCATAAGGCCTCAAAAGGTCAATGAACTCTTCTTTATTCTGGACAGTATTGACTCTGTTAAAATTTGAACCATCCAGTATGAGCTCTGTGTAAACTCCACTTTTACCGAGTTTTCTCAGGTCATCCAGTATTATTTCGTTGAATATAAATGTGTCCCTTTCATAGGTTCTTGCTGAAAGCATGGCAATAAGGACACTGTCTTTCGCATGTGTTAAGAGTTCATGCAACGCTATTGTATAGTTGCGGTTCGGAACTGCATATACAAGTGCTTTATATCCATCTATATCCGGTGCGGGTGCTGCAAGACTCCTTGGCATGGATGAGCCTTCTTTTGAATTTGGAATCTTCTTCATCTGCCTTTCATAAAACTTTTTCCATCCATAATAAGGTGGAAGGTCTTTCATGGATACCCGTTTTACTTCATCCATGTATCTTAGATAGTATTCAGCAAGTCCGGGCGATTTTATAATTACAGATGCCTCATTATTGGCCATTAAAGCATAGAAACTCCAGTTAGTTGAACCAACTACAACGTATTCACTATCCACCACAATAACCTTATCGTGACTCGTTATGTCTGGGGGATCATACCATACCTCAGCCCCGTACTTTTTTAGTTCTTCAGCAAACATTTTGTTGTGCAGACTGTTTCTCTTGTTCCAGTCTGAGGCATCAAGTATAAGTTCTACCCTTACACCTCTCTTGAGGGCATCTTTCAGATAGGACAGAAGTTTTTTGCCCACGTCACCTTTGTACTCCCTGTAATACCGTGCCGTGAATATAAAAACCCTTATTTCTTTTTTTGCCTTTTTAAAAAGGTTTTTTATACCCGGTAGATAAAATCTATTTGGTATTGGATAAACCACAGCCTCATAGGGTCCTGCCAGTTTTGAAAAATCAGGGGAGCCTGTTTGAAAACTCGTATATAACAACGCTACACTTAGAAATACAGAGAACATACCTACTCCTTTTTTATATTATTTTATGCTTATTTCCCCGATTTGTCAAGGAAAGATGAGGCAAATATCTCGCCTGCTCTGTAAGAAGACCTTACCAAGGGTCCGGATGCCACATACTTAAACCCCATTTCTAAAGCAAAGTCCCTGTATCTCTGGAATTCCTCTAATGTTACGTATCTTTCCACAGGTAAATGCCTTTTAGTAGGTTGCAAATATTGTCCAATAGTAAGTATTTCGCACCCGGCATTTTTAAGGTCTTTTATCGTCTCAAAAACTTCATCCTCTTTTTCTCCAAGCCCCACCATGAAACCGGATTTCGTCACTATATGAGGGCGTATTTTTTTGGTTATTTTAAGAGTTTTTATGGATTTTTCATAAGAGAATCTTCTGTCTCTTACTATGGGGGTAAGCCTTCTGACAGTTTCAACATTGTGTGCAAACACATCAGGGCCTGCTTTTACTACCGTTTCAATCAGTTCTTCTTTTGCATAGAAGTCGGGTGTCAGAACTTCGACATGGGTATCTGGATTCTTATTTTTTATTGCCCTTATTGTCTCTTTATATATACTTGCTCCCTGATCCTCAAGGTCATCCCTCGTCACTGACGTTAAAACAACGTACTTTAGTTTTAACTCTCTTACTGCTTCTGCCACTCTGAAAGGTTCTGTCTCATCTATTATCCCTCGTGGGTTTCCTGTCTGTGTGGCGCAGAATTTACAGAATCTTGTGCAAACGTTACCCAGAATCATAAATGTAGCCGTTCCTTCACCCCAGCATTCACCAAGATTTGGACATCTTGCTTCTTCGCATACAGTATGGAGCCTGTATTTTCTCAGGGCCCTTTTTACGTCTCTGAATTCACCCCCTCCGGGAAGTTTTATTTTAAGCCATTCTGGTTTTCTCTTTATCTCCATTCAGGATAACCTCTTTATGAGGATTTCAGATAGTTTCTTACCTGAAAGCAACATACCTCCAAAAATGGGGCCCATCCTGTAATATCCGAACACTGCTGCTGTGGACATTCCACATACAAAGAGGCCTGGATAAACTTCTTTCGTATTTTCAATCACACCCTTTTCAGCTGGTTCTGCAAATAGAGAGCGTTCACCCATAGGTTTTCCAGTGGGGGTATTGAGTTTAACATCGTTTTTTCTTGATAGCGTGGCTACAACATCGTGTTCGTGACCCGTTGCATCTACAACATATTTTGCTTCAATTGTAAGTGGGTCAATAGGAAAATGCTCCATAAGAGCAAATGTGTTATTTATTACCACTCCAGCTACTCTATTTTCTCTTAAAATTAGGTCTTCCACAGTAATGAGATTAAACAGATGAGCACCTTTCTGTATGGCACCGAATATCAATCCTGAAGCAAGTTCTATTGAATCTACCATAAATAATCCTGATTCATCTTCTCTGTAGGAGATATTAAAATCCTCTAAAACCGGGATGGCCTCTTTTTGAACCGCTGCATACTTAAATCCCATACCTCCTCCCCATATACCACCTCCGGGAGACAGCCTTTTTTCAAGGATTGTTACCTTTATCCCCTTTTCAGCAAGATAACCTCCTGCTACAAGGCCTGATGGTCCTGCTCCAACGATAACCACATCGGTTGTGAGGTTATTCAGAAGTTCATTGAAATGACTTTTCAATATGGATCTGGAAATATCAAGTTCTTTCATGATGCCTCCTTTAGTCTCCTAAGATTAAAAATACACAGTATTCACCACACATGGTACACGGCCCTTCTCCTGAACGTTCTTTTCTCATTTTTGCCGCCTTTTCGGGGTCTATGGAGAGTTCTATCTGCCTGTCCCAGTCAAGGGATTTTCGTGCAATGGATATTTCTCTATCCCATTCATCTGCACCTTTTAATCCCCTTGCTATATCGGCGGCATGTGCTGCAATTCTTGAAGCAATTACCCCTTCATGGACATCCTCTTTGGTGGGAAGTCCAAGATGTTCTGCTGGTGTAACATAACATATAAAATCAGCACCAGACCAGGCGGCCATTGCAGCCCCTATTGCAGATGTTATATGGTCATATCCTGGTGCAACATCTGTGACAATTGGCCCAAGAAGGTAAAGTGGTGCATTGTTGGTAAGTTTTTTGATTCTTTCCACTGCAGGTTTTACAAGGTGTAAAGGAACGTGTCCCGGCCCCTCGATCATGCTCATAACTCCTCTTTCAAGCGCACGCTTCTGCAGTTCTCCCAGTACCTCCTGTTCCCCAACCTCAAACATATCACCTGCATCATGTATGGCTCCCGGCCTCATTCCGTCGCCAAGAGAAAGCACTGCGTCGTATTTTTTAGCAATGTCAAGGAGACGGTCAAAGTGTTCATAAAGAGGATTTTCCTGGCCTGTGTTTTTAATATAGGCAGCAGTAATAGCACCACCTCTTGATACTATACCACCTATTCTTTTACCCTTTCCATACTTATCAATAAATTTTTTTACGACACCTGCATGAACGGTAATAAAGTCAACACCTTCCTCAAGCTGTCTTTCTATTACATCAAAGAATTCTTCTGTGTCAAGTCTTACAACAGCACCTCTTTTGATTCTTGCAAGTGTGGCTGCTTCATAAATGGGAACAGTTCCCACCGGAACAGTGGATTCTGAAAGAACCATTTTTCTTATTTCTACCAGATCATCAGATAGAGACAGGTCCATTACAGCATCAGTTTTTGCAGAAAGAGCAGCGTGAAGTTTTTCTCTTTCCTCTTTTAAGCTGGAGCGTAGTGTGCTTGTTCCTATATTTGCATTTACCTTAACTCTTGTTCCTTTTCCTATAACCCTTGGCCCTCTTCTGGTTCTATATCCAATTACTACAGCTTCACCACTCAATATGTTTTTTACAAGTTCCTGCGGGTCAATGCCTTCCTTTTGAGCTATTTCCACAAGGTCATCTGGTATGGTGCCCTCTCTCAGGGTTTGAATAAGTGTTTTCATAATGCCTCCTTAATTTTCAAATCTAAGTTGCATTATTATTTTAAATTATTGGTGGTGTTTTATGAAATGAGCATCAAAATTCCTTGACTTTTACCTTTATTTCCTCTCCCTGTATAAAAGGAAAGTCAAGGCCTTTTATCTTATCTTTGGGCATCACATAAATGTCATAGAAGTTTTTATTCAGTGGCGTGAGTTTTTGAGGGCAGTATTCCACTTTAACCCTGTAAGACCCGGGTGGTACATTTGAAAATCTGTATTTGCCCTCCTCCCATGTCCACGTTCTTTTCCCGTTTAAACTCACAATACATCCCTCAAGAGGAATATCGTGGTCATCAAACACACCATTTACATTGTTGTCAATGAAAAGACGACCTGAAACTTCTCCAAGTGCAGATACTCTAAACTCAATATATTTTGTGTCCATAAAACCTGTTTTAACCATTTTTGCATCACCTTCTGTTGCACCAACTTCTGCAGGCATAAGTCCGAGGTCTAATTTTACTGAATGATGTCCCCGTGATACATATTTAAAAGCAAAGTTACCATTTTCATCTGTATAAGTGTATTTTTCATTGTCAAGTATAATTTTAATACTATCCAATGGTTCATCTTCTTCGTCAAATAAACCATTTGCGTTTTTATCGAAATAGACGCGGCCTTTTATTGTGGAAAGGGCGGGTATTTTGAGTGGAGAAAATATATTAAGACCAGTAGTAAAACGAACATTCTTTGTGGTATCGTGGCTATAAAAGTATATATTCTCAAAAAAGTTAATTCCATGAAATCTAATGGTATTTATTGATACAATGTACTGTCTTGATGAGGAGACAAAGTATTCTATTGACGACTGGAATTTACCATAGTCTAAAGAAGTGTAAATTTTTGACATTACATCCTCATCCTGTATGTATCTCGTTAATTTAACTGTCAGAGGCTTTCTTCTGAAAGTGAAAGAATAAGTTCTGTTTCCGGGTTCTATGGAAAGGTTAAACATTATGGATTGGAAGTTTTTTCTGTATGCAAACCCCGGTATACCAGAAGTTGCATGCCTGTAATGCAGATTAAATACACCAAATTTTTCCGAGTTATATATAAGTCTATTGTTGAAAAGAATGCTTCTGTGTCCTGACCTGTCCATGAAATTCGCCTGATTCACATAAAAAAGATTTTCCAGCATTCTTATTGAAAACGAAGAGTTGATTGATAAAAACGGATTCACCCTTCTTGTTCCCGTATAAAAGTTTTTAAAGTATTTGCTTATATTCACAGAAAGAGAGGATTTTTCTCCTCTTACAGTCTTTCTTCCATAAAGGGCCATTGACAGATACCGTGAAAGGGATAATACTGCTTCCATTTGAAAGTTGTGGGTATTATAGCCTGCCACGTAATCTATAACAGCATTCATGGTATCGTCTTTCGTGATGAGCAAGTTGTTATACTGATGACCTCTTTTTATGGATGTCAACAAAGTATAAGTATTAAGTCCATTTCTTTCATTCCTTTTAAATACGCCAAAGGAAAATTCAGGATTGAAAAAGTTAAGTCCTATATAATCACGTGGCAATACCGTGAGTTTTCCCGCATTGAGTCTTGTATAACCCATGTGAATATAGCCGAGAGCATCTATTGGAAATTTCAGATATATAGAACTTAAGGTTCTATCACGTTTAGGAGAAAAATTCAAAGAGAGGTTGAACTGTGTTTCCCTTTTTTGCAAAAATAGATTTACGTTTCTGTAATTTCCCAAAAAAGGTTTTTCTCCATAAGAATAAAATCCCATATTCATCTGTCCTGATAGAGAAAAAAGCAGAAAAACAATCATGTTAACGGGAAAATGATTTAACGCCCTCTATGGCATATGGTCCGCCAAAATCAACCCGAAATCGGGCTATATACTTTCCCGAAGGTAAGGAATCAATGACAAATGGTTTATAAATACTTCTCTCAGGCAGAACGAAAATACCCTTAACTTCTTCTTCTATAACGGGGGTTTGCTGATTGTCTATATTGAATACCCTGAAAATACCCCGTGCCCTTATGTGTCTCAAACCACTGTTTTTCAGCCTGAAATAGAGAGTATCACCGTGTAAAAATGATGTATCAATGTCAAATTCTGGCAAAGCGCCTATCGGTATAAGATAAAATGGGACACCTATTTCTCTAACAAATTTAATCGCTGCAAATTGTTCAAGAGGAGGTGGTATCTGTGAAAAAATTATCATATACCAGCGTTCTTCATTTAAGTCATCTGGTGATTTTACTGTAACCCTCACTGTATAATTATCACCTGGAGGTACGGAAAATTCCGAAGGGTTTATAATAACATCAGAACCCTCGTAAGGAGAAAAGATGGTTTTCCCAAATGAATCCTGAGTAAAGTTCTCAACATGGGTGCGCAAGAATATTGTATCCTGAGAAATATTGGTAATTATAAACCTCTTTGTTATACTCTGTCCTGGAACAGCCTCAACCTCTATTCGGCCCGGCTGTACCATAAAACCCTGTGATATAAGGATAAATATATAAATTAAACCATTCATAGTCCATAAAACCTTATATATATTGTTGTCTCTATGCCAGAAGGTGGAGTGGGTTCATCGTCACTTTCAAGTTTAAAGCACATATCCATATAATATTCCCTGTAAATGCTTCTCCGTCCTATCGGGATAATATCAACATTATCCCAGTTCAGGCTGAGAGGTGTCCATGGAGGTTGTGGTTCAGTGCCGGGTGAGGGAAGGGTTGTGGGGGTAATTGTCCAGTAAATCTGATCACAGGTTACAGAAGCAGAGGGATTAGGATACGCCTTAATATCAAGATAGGCATTTGAGATTGATTGACCGAAAATATTTATAACCCTTACTTCAATGTATATACCTTTGGAGTTTGTCTGGGTTCCCTGAGATGGGTAGTAACATGCCGGTAGTTGAGGAGGTGGGAAGTCAGGGCTATTTCCTAAATCAAATGTAAGTTCCACATTAGAATTGCCTTTATCAACTGATAAAATGATAATACTTATTGCCTGGACTTTGTGGGGAAAACACACTGTAAAAAAAACAATAAGGAGGGGAAGTATGATTTTATATCTCATACCTCCCCTCCCTGATAATAGCTCAGTTGGCGTATAACCTGTAATAAATATACACTCCTGCATCTACTGGTTCGTCATCTGCTTCAGCCCTGAATCTGTAATCCTGGTCGTTGTTAGCCCAACCACCGGTCTTTCCTCCAGTGGCTATTTCAGTCTGTGTTGTAGAAAATGAAGACCATGTAGCAGCACCACGAGGAGAATATTCAAGCTGGTCAAGGGTCACAGTGGTGCTGAAATCACCACTTCCCCACGTTTCAAGATGCCATGTGTATGTAGGAGAGTTTGAAAACACTCTAACCCCTACACCATTAGGATTTTCAGCAGTACCTGTAGTGGGGTCATAATAGGCAGGGAAAGAAGAGGGAGGATAGGTTCCATTGCTGACATAGACATTAAAATCAAATACTACTGAATCGGTACTCACATATAAACCAATTATTGAAGGGATTACAATATGGACCCTGACACTATCATTGAGAGTAGCCCCTGGGGCTATGCCAAAACTAAGCCCTGCATTCAGACTTACAGCCCACACGCCTATTATTACAGGTATAAGCCACTTTTTCATATACACCTCCCCGTTTGCTTTCAATATTATGCAACGAATGAGTTGAATTGTCAAGCAGGGGTAAAATAAACAGTTAGGGATAGTTTTTTAAAAATATTATCCTTCTTTAGAAAGTCAAAGATTGATGAAACAGACCGATAAGTTTATGTTAAGGTTATCTTCACTCTAAGGTGTCAATTTTTTCGTCTCTCTCCAAAATTAATATCAGATTTTGACCATTCATTATGTTTGGAATATAATTTTATATATGGCGGCGTAGCCAAGCGGCCTAAGGCGACGGTTTGCAAAACCGTTATTCCCCGGTTCGAATCCGGGCGCCGCCTCTTTCTATGCCGGGGTGGCGGAATGGCAGACGCAGGGGACTTAAAATCCCCTGGGGGAAACCCCGTGCGGGTTCAAGTCCCGCCTCCGGCATTTTAGAAACATGCTACTAAAAAGAACAACCTCAAATGTACTTATAGTTCTTACGCTGGGGGCAGCATTCGGTACCTTGCTGGGTTCAATTATAAAAGTTATTGTCCCTGACAGTAATGTTAAAACAATACTCTTTAAGGATATAGTTTTTGGTCTTGACAGTATAAAGTTAAACCTTGTTTTTTTGCGTCTCGGCTTTTCGTTTCATGTGGTGTTTAATGTATTCACTGTTTTCTTCGTCTTTCTTATGATATATCTGCTTATTAAACACTAATTACTTATTAAACCATACTCCTCTTTGAGGATTTCAATGTAAGTATTAAATCTTTCACTTATAATGGATTCGTTTATTGAATTTAAATATAAAGCATAGACCGGAAAGATGCGTCTTGCAATTTTCATTTTATCAGGATATTTCAGAGAGGCATTTAGAAGTTCAAACATTATTCTTATCCATATCCTGTCATTAATTACACTATCCTCTTTTCCAGCATATATTGCAGAGAGTAAAGCAAAATGATCATCAAATAGATGTTCTTTCCAGAAAGGTGCATATTTTCTGAAGCCAGATATAAATTCTCTCGTAAGAAATGGATGCCCTGGAATCTGAAGTTTTTCCTGGTGTTTTATATTGATACTGTCAACCTTCACATTACTGGATGACAGATTGGGTTTTGTGATTTCCAGTACTTTCATTAAAGTTGCAACAGAGTGTATGAATTCATTTTTAAGTACCTCGTATAACATTCTGGATGATCGCTCCGGGACAAGGTGAATTCTTTTTACGTCCAGATTCTTATGAAGGGCAAGAGCCAGGATGCCGAGATTAAAGGCGCCTGCGCTATGTGATACGCTGACAATATGTTGAATTTCCTCTGAATTAAACATGTTTGCAGGAAGCAGTGTCATATAAGAGTGTGAACTTACGAGTTCAGGATTCTTTAAAAGCCAGAATATTGAAAAAAGGAAAAAAGCAGAGAAGTGACATGTGGGATGAGTAAAGGGCTGTGGCTCAACCCTTATTATTTGACTTTCTCTATTTGCAGGAAGGGATGTGAGTATTTCTTTGAGCTCCGGATGGAAATCGTTTACTATGATGATGTTTTTATCATTTGTTGCAATTATCCTGAAAATTACCTTGTTAAACGTATCTTCTGTGTATTCTATGATTTCAAAGGTTTCAGGTAATTCTGGAAGCTTATCCCGCCACCCCTCTTTTATTATTAGAAAGTCTTTCATAAAATAAGCCACCCTTAATTGATATATAAATTATAAAGTTAGAGTTGCGAACAGTAAAATGTTGATAAATTTTTGTGAATGGTATAAACTGGTGTTACCTTTCTATTGCTTTAATTACACCATCAAGGTCATCTGATGAGAGAACAGGGACATCCTTTTTTACAATATTCCTGATTGCCTTTGGGTCTTTTAATCCATTCCCTGTAAGCAGTATA